>OGNF01000945.1_pt1 | contig 29256 bp, 19 predicted proteins | sample 1573321 | NCBI WGS metagenome assembly OGNF01 (sample SAMEA2581911, study PRJEB24529) | metagenome | biome: Human gut stool | place: China | collected 2011 | reverse complement strand
ATCTAATGGTGTCATATTCCTTGATTCACTTTCAAAGTTAGAAAGTGTATCAAGGAATATGACACCATTAGATGGTTTGCACAAGCCTGACGAGAGTCTTTCAATATGCTTATTCCGCAGTTCTTCTTCCATGGCATCTACTTCGTCTTCTATCCTGCATACATTCTCTGCTGCTATACGGCTTAGTTTTTCTCTTGCCTTTACTGCCTCTGAGAAGCTGACAACCACCTTCTCATAAAGTGCTTTAAGTTCTTCCATGGCATGCTGTGAAAACGTGATGCCATTCTCTATTTTATACTTTGCCAGATCTGACATATTCTCAGCATGATCAGACACTCTTTCTATATCTATGATAGCATGAAACAGATTGTTAATCATAAGATGCTGTTCTTCTGTTATCGACAGGTTGTTTACCTTTATCAGATACTCTGTAAGATACTTCTCATACAGATCAACCTTATGTTCTGTTTCTATAACCTTATCTATCATATCCTGGTCATTGTTAATAACTGCCTTAGCTGAATACTTTATGTTATCAAGAGCAAGATTTCCCATGATGACAACTTCACTAAGTGCCCTGTTAACTGCAACAGATGGCTGTTCTAATATTCTATTATCAAAATGTCTTGAAAGCTCAGCCGCATAGCTGTCGCTTGCCTCAAGTGTGGCATTTTCTTCATCCTGTGATTTTTCTCTTATTATCATACCTGATAACTTAACAAGCAGCCCGCCAAATGGCATCATGATTGTTGTACATATAATATTGAAAAATGTATGGAACAACGAAATCTCAACACTTGTTATGTTATGTACTGCAAGTGAAGGTCTTAGAATGAATAATATAAATGCTGCTGTTCCAAATATGACAGCTCCTGCAATATTAAACAGAAGATGCATACATGCTGCTCTTTTTGCATTTCGTGTTGTACCTGCACTAGATATAATCGCAGTCACACATGAACCGATATTCTGTCCTAACGTTATAAATACTGCTGCATTAGTTGTAACAACACCATTAATGGCAAGTGTCTGTAATATACCCACAGAGGCAGATGAACTCTGTAAAAGTGCTGTAACAATAATACCTATAAGTATACCCAGCAAAGGATTACTTCCTACAACCTCAAATGCCTTTGAAAATATAGGTGCATCTGTATATGGTGATATAGATTGTGACATAAAGCTTAAGCCTAAGAATAAAAGACCTATACCAACTATAATTTCCCCTAACATTTTCTTCTTTGGTTTTTTACTAAATAAAACAAGAATAGCACCTATTCCTACAAGCAAAGGTGCATAAAACTCTGGCTTTAACACTTTAACTGCATCACCTAACTGTCCAAGCGAAACAATCCATGCTGTAATGGTTGTACCTATATTAGCACCCATTATAACTCCTACTGCCTGGACAAGTGTCATAAGTCCTGCATTAACAAAACCTACAACCATGACTGTAGTAGCACCACTACTCTGAATAATCGCAGTTATAAATGCTCCTACCAGAACCGCCAGTAATCTGTTTCTGGTCAGATACCCAATAAGCTGTTTCATCTTACTTCCAGCTGACTTCTGCATACCATCGGCCATAATGTTCATTCCATAAAGAAACATACCTATGCCGCCTGCAAACATAAACAAATTGCCAACTAACTCAATATCCACTTTTTTCTCCTGTCCTGCACATATTATATTTCATGCAATCCTTATAAATCTTAATTGCTTAATAAAATTAATGTGCATTTTATGTAAAGAATGTAAAATTACGTTTACATAATAACAATCAAAAGAAATATTTTCAAGAGGTTTAACCGAAAAAGCATTTTATTACTGTGTATATAAAAAGCACATATTAGCAAACATGCTAATTAACACAATGTATTTTATTAAAAACATTTATTAAAACAGTATAGCAAGTATATATCACTATGCTATATTGATTTAATAAACGATTATAAATTCAATAACAACGCATACAGCACAATCATGAGTATAAATGCGTGGAAATGAGGATTATTATGTGTTTAAGCAATTATAATAACAGACTTTGTGACTATCATCTGCATACTTCCTTTTCATCTGATTCAGACAATCCACCTGAAAATGTAGTCAGACAGGCTGTAAAACTCGGATTAAAATCAATATGTTTTACTGACCACAACGACTTTGATTACCCACCTGAAAATGGTGAAGTTATGTTTATGCTTGATTTCAAGCCCTACGTAGATACTATAACCAGTCTTAAGGAAAAATATTCCCATATTATAGATATTAGTACCGGCGTGGAACAAGGACTCATGCCATCAGTTGCCGGACACGTAAACGAATATGATAAAGACTCTGTTCTTGATTTTATCATCGGCTCATCCCATCTTGTATATGGAAATGATCCATACTATGATGAGTTCTGGCAGAATTTATCTGTAAAAGAGGGCATATCAACATACTATGAGGGAATCATTGACTCTCTTAAGGTGTGCAGCAACTTTGATGTATATGGACATCTTGACTATATAATCCGTTATGCTCCTGGCAAAGATACGGCATATAACTGGAAAGATTACTCAGATTACATAGATACAATACTTCGTATGCTTATAGAAAATGGTAAAGGCATAGAGATCAACACATCCGGACTTAAATATGGACTTAAGAATCCTAATCCCTGTCCGGATATAATAAAAAGATACCACGAACTTGGGGGTGAAATAATCACCACAGGATCTGATGCCCATAAGACAGAACATATTGCATACAGATTTGACGTTCTTTACGACATTCTTACAAATGCAGGATTCAAATATTATACTATATTTAAAAAACGCCAACCTGAATTCATAAGGCTATAATTCTATGTTTACAGCTCAGCAGACAGAATACAGGGGATATCATATCTGATCATTCATCGTGATAACCCCTGCTTACTCTATATTTGTTATCTGCTTATTCTCTATTATCCCATATTTATCTTTCTGTACTGCTCCATCATACCGCATTGCTTCTTAGTTCCTGCACTGCTCTTTTTATACATTCAACACAATAATCACACTCTTTTTTTGTAAGCCCCCTGCCAAGTGTCAGACGTATTGACGACTGTGCTGCTTCATCATCAAGTCCTATAGCTTTTAGTACGTGAGATGGTCCACCCGAATTACCATGACATGCTGAACCAGCTGATACGCATATTCCATTTTTATCAAGCATTATTACAAGTTCACCTCCATTTATGCCTGTAAATGCAAAATTCATATTACCTGAAATGCGTTTTTTGTAGTCTCCATTAAGCGATGAGCCTTTTATTTCCCTTAAAATCCTGTTAGTTATATAGTTTTTTGTTATATTTTCTTCCTCTATTCTGCTGTCAAGTTTCTCCTGTGCAATTTCTGCTGCTTTTGCAAGTCCCATAATACCTGCAACATTCTCAGTACCTGAGCGTTTTCCTTTCTCCTGCCCTCCTCCACATATATATGGATTTATATTTGCTGCTTTTGCATATAAAAAGCCTGTGCCCTTCGCTCCTCCTATTTTATGTGCACTTACGCTAAGATAATCTACCCCAAGTTCCTTTACATTAACAGGTATATGTCCATATGCAGCTACCGCATCCGTATGAACAGGTATTGCATATTCCGCCGCTATATTACATACATTTTTTACCGGCTGTATTGTTCCTATTTCATTATTCACAAGCATTACTGATATAAGCTTTGTATCATCACGTATTTTCGATATAAGATCTTCGGTATTAATAATCCCATTTTTATCAGTTTTAATATAATCCACATCACAGCCCCTTTTCTTAAGCTGTATACATTTATTAATAACGGCTGGATGTTCTATAGCACTTACAATAATATGTGCACTGTCTGATTCCGTTGCTGATTCTGCTGCCGATTCAAGAACCCAGTTATCACTTTCAGTCCCGCCTGACGTAAAAAAAATATCATCTGTACATGCTCCTATAGTCTCAGCTATGCTCTTTCTTGCTTCTTCTACTGCTATTTTGTTCATTCTGCCTATTTTATATATAGAAGATGGATTGCCAAAGTTATCCACCATATAATTCATCATCACTTTACGAACTTCTGGAAGAAGCGGAGTTGTTGCTGCATTATCAAGATATAACATAGAACTCTTTCCGTGCATATAATCGCACTTTTCCAATATATTTATAATATTATATTCATCCAGCGCATACTATGTTAAAGATTAATATGGATTAATGTGACATCTGCCCATATATCAAAGCAAAAATATAAACTGGAGGCTGTATGAATAATCGCATAAATAATTCCTTTAACAATTCCATAAATAATTCCATAAATAATTCTATTAAAAATCCACTGATTAAAGGAACCATTGTTTTAACACTTGCCGGTCTTTTCTGCCGGATACTCGGGTTTTATTACAGAATATTTCTAAACACACATATAGGTGCATATGGTATGGGAATGCTGCAGCTCATTACTCCTTTATGCGGAATAGCCTTCTCTGTATGCATATGCGGCTTTAATTCTGCCATATCAAGGTATACCGCAGCAGACCAGCAAAGCTTAAAGCCTTTAATATCTGGTCTTTTCTTATCTATTCCCATGTCAGTAATATTTTCAGCATTATGTTATATATATGCTGGAACAATAGCTGAAAAAATCATGTTAAACACAGATTGTACTGAACTAATAAGAATTATTGTCATAAGTATACCGCTGTCAGCAGTGCACAGCTGTATATGCGGTTATTACTACGGCTGCAGGTCTGCCTTTATCCCCGCTGCATCCCAGATAGCAGAACAGCTCGTAAGAATATTGGGAGTTATCTTTTATTACTATATTTTTATACAGCAATCAGACCGTACCCTTAATATTACAGATGCCATATATGGCAATATAGCAGGCGAATTATGTGCTGTAATATTCTGCGTTTTGGCATTATATATTAAAAAAATCAGAAAGCATTACAAAAGAGTGAACTTATCATCGCTTAATCCCACAACAAAAGGAAAAATATATACTTTAATCAAGAACCTTGCACTATACGCTTTACCGCTTAATCTTAACAGTCTTTTAGTTCATCTTCTTGAAAGTGGTGAAGCTATTCTTATTCCTGTACAGCTTATGCTGTATGGCATGAATAACGAAAATGCTGTAAGCACTTATGGAATCATCGGTGGAATGGTGATTCCTCTTATAATGTTTCCTGGCGCAATAACCAATTCCCTTGCAGTTATGCTCACCCCAAAGATATCCAAAGATAGTTCCACAAACCAGTCTGATAATATAACCAGAACTATATCATACACTATCTGCGTGTGTATGCACCTTGGTATTATGTGCTGTATTCTGTTTGTGTTATACATAAGCAGGCTTGGTGCAATTATATTTAAGCAGCCTGATGTATACACATACACCATTATACTTGCATGCGTATGCCCTTTTCTTTACTTAAAAGTAAGCCTTTCAAGCATATTAAACGGAATAAACAAAACCTCCTTTACCTGCGCTGCAAACATAACCGGTCTTATTATCAGGATAGGATTTCTTATAATACTTGTTCCACGCATTGGGATATGTGGATATATATACGGCCTTATAATAAGCAATATTGTTGTATGTATGCTTAACTATATAAAGCTTTATACTATATATCATTTCAAAACAGACGTAATAAGCAATATAATATGTCCGCTAAGCATGAGTGTAATATCCATCGCCTCTGTTCTTATAACAGAAAAGGCAGCATTTATCATGCTGCCTTTTCTATCACAAAACATCACTTACACAACAGCTCTTATAGCAAAATGTATAGCTTCATGCCTTGTATATATTATTATATTTATCGTTATGTATTCTTCCTGCCATCGTACAATACAGCCTGATTGATGGATGGGGCATTATCCCATTCATCCTTTCTGTCTGTATACATCTTTTGTATCCATTCTATAGCAGCTTTTCTTCCTTCCTCTGAATATTCAAACTCTTTTTTTGTTATATCATCTGCATTAACAGCTGATGATGCATATGGACCTCTCCACACAAGCGCATTCAAAGTGAAATCCGGCTTTTTACCAGTTCTTTTAATCATATATCTCATCCCATTATGGTCACCACTATAAACACCACCATACGAAAAAAAGTTGAATGGGAGAATTTCTTTTTCATCTATCAATTAAAAGACCTCTTTTCCGCCTTTTCGTTAAGATCATAAGGAGTTGTCTGGTATACATAATAATTAAGCCAGTTAGTATATAGATTATTCGCATGGCTTCTCCACGATAACACCGGCTTTCTGTTGCAGTCATCATCAGGATAATAGTTGACAGGAAGTTCTGGTTCAAGCCCCTTATCATAATCTCTCTTATATTCCTGGTCAAGTGTCATTCTGTCATATTCCGGATGTCCCATAACAAATATATGCTTTCCATCCTGTCCTATAACGATATATATGCCTGCCTCCTGTGAATCAGCAAATACCTTAAGCTGCTTATTATTAAGGATATCCTCTCTGCATGCTTCTGTATATCTTGAATGTGGTGCCATAAAATAATCATCAAAGCCTCTTACAAGAGGTTCCTTTCTGTTAAGGACATGATGTCTGTAAACACCCGAAAGTTTCTTATCAAGAAGAACCTTCTTTATACCATAATGATAATAAAGTCCTGCCTGTGCACCCCAGCATATATGAAGAGTTGATGTTACATGCTCCTTTGACCACTCCATAATCTTTGTTAATTCATCCCAGTAGTTAACCTCTTCAAAGTCGAGCTTTTCAACTGGTGCACCAGTTATTATAAGACCATCAAAGTTTTTATCCTTTATGTCTGTAAATGTTTCATAAAACTTCTTAATATGTGAATGAGATGTATTCTTTGAAATGTGTGATTCTGTCTGTATAAATGTCACATCTATCTGCAATGGTGTGTTAGATAACGCACGCAAAAGCTGAAGCTCCGTATCCTGCTTTAATGGCATAAGATTAAGGATTGCTATCTGCAGCTCCCTGAAATCCTGCGAAAGCGCCCTGCTTTCATCCATAACAAATATATTTTCTTCTTCCAGTTCATGCTTGGCTGGCAGATCATTCTGTATCTTAATTGGCATAATGTCATTAACCTCCGTTCTTATATCTCACATTATATTACAGCATATCCACTAATCCAGCAAGTCTGATGAATTCTTCTTCTGTAATAACAGGTACATTTAGCTTAGCTGCTGTTTTATTCTTTGCAGACTGTGACATAGAATCGTTGTTAATAAGATACGAGGTATTTCCCGTAACCGAACCGGTAACCTTACCACCCATGCTTTCTATAAGCTCTTTTAACTCTTTCCTGTTTGCAAAATGAGTCACACTGCCAGTTATTACGAATGTTTTTCCTGAAAGTTCCTGTGAGTTTTGCGTATCATCCATTTCTTTTAAGCTCACTTCACCTAAAAGTCTTATATATTCTTTTCTTTTTTTCTCATCTGCAAAATATTTTACATATGAATCGGCTATAACTTCACCTATGCCATCTATATCTGTAAGTTCCTGTATATCAGCATTCATAAGTGCTTCCTTATCACCCTTAAACTTCCTTACAATAAGCTTTGCTGTTGATAATCCTATGTTGTCTATCCCAAGTCCATACAATACTCTTACCAGATCTGTATCTCTTGCTTTCTCAACCGCGTCTATAAGATTGGCATATGACTTTTCTCCAAAGCCATCCATGGCTACTATCTCGTCCTTGAATCTGTCAAGATTGAATATATCAGTCTTATCCTTAATAAAGCCTCTCTGTATAAACTTTTCAAGCGTTGCCTCAGACAGTCCGTCTATATTAAGTGCATCTCTTGACACAAGAAGTGCAAAGCTTTTAACATGCTTTGCCTGACACTCAGGATTATCACAATAAAGTGTTTTGACATCATTTATCTCACAGATTCTTGTAGGCTGTCCGCATACCGGACAGACATCAGGTATTACAATATTGCCACTTTCTGTAAGATTCTGTGCTATCTGAGGTATAATCATATTAGCCTTGAACACTCTTATATCATCACCTATTCCAAGCTTAAGACCTTCCATAATACTTATATTATGGACACTTGCTCTTGACACCTTAGTTCCCTCAAGCTCAACCGGATCAAATATGGCTACCGGGTTAATAAGACCTGTTCTGGATGCACTCCACTCTATCTGCCGTAGTACCGTGTCTGCCGTTTCATCTGTCCATTTGAATGCCATCGCATTTCTTGGAAACTTTGCTGTCCTTCCTAGTGATTCACCATATGCAATATCATCATATATGATAACAAGTCCATCTGATGGAAAATCATTATCAGAAATAGCTCTTTCAAACCATCCTATAGTATCTATAATGTTATCTTTATCAACAACCTTATACTCTACAACATCAAATCCCTGACTTTTCAGCCATTCGAACTGGCACTTTCTTGAATTCTTAAAATCAACATTCTCTGCCGATACAAGTGCAAATGCAAAGAAATTGACATTACGCTCTTTAGTTATCTTGTTGTTAAGCTGTCTGACTGAACCGCTGCATAAGTTTCTGGGATTCTTATACTTTGCATCCATCTCAGGAAGCTCCTCGTTTATCCTGTTGAAATCAGAATAAGTTATTATAGCTTCACCTCTTAATACAAGCTTTCCCTTATATGGAATAGTAACCGGAACATTCTTAAACACCTTCGCATTGTTTGTGATTATTTCGCCTATCTCTCCGTTACCTCTTGTTACTGCCTTACTAAGTCTTCCGTCCTCATATGTCAGAACTATTGTAAGTCCATCCAGCTTCCATGACAGAAGTCCTGTCTGGTCCTTTAACCAGTCTCTTAGCACTTCTCTGTCCTTTGTCTTATCAAGACTCAGCATCGGTGACTCATGTCTTTCCTTTGGAAGCTCACTAAGTACCTCATATCCTACATTAACTGTTGGACTGTTAGATAGTACACAGCCTGTTTCTTCCTCTAACTTTTTTAATTCATCATATAATTTATCATATTCATAGTTGGACATTATCTCTCGTCCCTCTGAATAATAACTTTTTCCAGCTTTATTAAGTAATACAACTAACTCTTTAATTCTATCTAACTTATTCATTATTCTGCTCCGTCATATAATGTTTTATTATCTTTAAGCCCTCACAGCTTCTCTACTTCATCATAAGCTTTCATAAAGCATGCTCTTTTCTTTACCTTCTATTATTCTGTACTCACCAATTTTAAGTCCGCCAAGCTCTATGTTCATTATTCTTACGCGGGTAAGACTTTCGACCTTATAACCTGATTCCTGGCACATTCTTCTTATCTGCCTGTTAAGTCCCTGCGTAAGTATTATGCGGAATGTATAGTTATTTATGCGGCTTATGCTGCATGGCTTTGTAATAACATCAAGTTCTTTAAGATATACTCCATCCGCCATGCTCTTTAAAAATGTATCTGTTATTTTTTTGTTGACCTTAACCACATACTCTTTCTCATGTCCGTTAACAGATCTTAATATCTTATCAGTTATTTCACCATTATTGGTAAGAAGTATAAGTCCATCCGAATCCTTATCAAGTCTTCCTACAGGATATATTCTTTTATCATATCCTATATAATCAACTATATTATTCTTTCCCTGGTTATCTGTTGTTGTACATACTATTCCTCTTGGCTTATTAAACGCCATAAGTACATCCTGCGGCTTTTCATCGCTTATTCTGCTGCCATCTATACATATTACACTATTATCATCCACCTGCTGCCCACACATGGCAGTAACACCGTCCACGGTTATCCTTCCAGCCTCTAAAAGCCTGTCAGCCTCACGGCGTGAACATACCCCCTGTGCACTCAGATATTTATTAATACGCATTATATATAACTTTCCTTTCGAATCCAATACATTGCATTAATTGCCTTATTGCTTTGCAATTCACGCAATCATTTTATCAAATAACATTAATAAAATCAAAAAGAAAAATTATAAAGCTTTTATCCGCTTGCCCTGATAAGCAAAATAGTGTATTATGAGTATTGGCTGTGTGCCATGTACATGTAGCTCAGTTGGATAGAGCGTTCGCCTCCGGAGCGAAAGGCCGTGGGTTCGACTCCCATCATGTACATTTATTTATGCATGGCATATATATTTCATATGCCATGTTCTTATATATGGCCGATTTTTATATATGCCAGGTACGCATACATATTAAGTCCGCCTGCATTCCAGGTTTTCTTACATGCTAAGTTCGCCTGTTTCCCTGTCATATTCATATACTGTATATGACAATATCTCATCCATGGCAACTCCCTCCGCATTTACCTCCCTGACCATATTCACAAGCTCCTGCTTATTAAACATAGCAAACTTAGGAAGTATAATAACCTCATGTATAGATGAAGGCAGTATATACAGATTGCTTTCTATGCTGTCAGCAAAATCCTTAAGCACATTCTCATAAAGCATGCAGGCTGCACCATTAATACGGCAGTCGTTTGTAAGCACATAAAGCTGGCAGTCCTTAATCTCCTGAGAATCTATACAGGCATCCATCTTATCATGGTCATCATAAGCTTCAAAAAGCTTCGACATCTCTGTTATGCCAGCAGGCAGAATGCGTGCTGTATTGTTCAACGCTGCTCTGTATATATCCTCTTCCTTCACTTTCCAGTAATTCATGTTGGAATTATATATAAGTGCTGATGTATTTCCCTCTTCATTCTTTTCAAGCATACAGCAGAACACCATCGCAAGGTCAAGTATCTTTTTATGTGGCACAAGGCTTAGCAGCTTTCTGTTTGCATTATAGTTTATCAGCCTGAATACAACCTTATCCCTAATCCCATTAAAAGTAGCAAAGCTGTCTGTATCAACTGTTATTCTGTCTTTATTAAACAGATAAAGTTCTTTGATTCCTGAAAATACACTTTCAAAGCTTTTTCCTTTGCAATACTGTTCATAATATCCGTTCAGATATATGGTTGGTGATATTTTACACCCTTTTCTTAATATAACCAAACCATCATATTCACATCCGTTATTCTTAATAACATGTGTAACCTGCACAGTCCCCTCTGTACCTGCTACTGATTCTGACATTTTCTTTATCTTTTCAACAAATTCTGAATACTCCATAACATCCTGGCATAAACTTTTTTCCATAAGCAAAATATAATCCTTTCAAGTAAAATAAAATAATTCTTTTCTTTTTAATCCTTCTCTTTTTAATATTTCCGGCCACGAAATATTAAGCTTAAAACTGGGAATAATCCGGCAGGAAAACTGCCACGATAATCGCTTGCGATTAATGATTTTAAACTAAAATGTTATCAACAACATGAGAGTACTACTTTTTCTTTTGTTTGTCAATACTATATTTTTAATCGTATAAAACAATAAAAATGATGTAAAACCCCCTGTTTTAGTTGTAATAAGCAGAATTTTTGTAGTAATATACCAAAATATGTATCTATTTCCAATATCCATATATGGCGTTATATTATTTGAATATTCTATTGTCTAAAGCGCATATTATTTAAGTATCATTCATAACCTTCTCTCCTGACAGACATTTATCAAGAATATCAGCAAGCGGCTCCATAGCATTCTTAACCTCTTCAAACGTATTAGTCTGTGCACCCGCCTCTATAAGCATCGATCTTCCTCTCTCATGCAGACAATATCTGTATGCATTTACATATATTCTCCTTAAGAAGCCCGGATAATATGCCTCACCTATAAGCTGCATCTGAAGACTCATGGCAAGGTTATCATCCCTGTATGGATTATTAAGATACGCTATATCTCCATTAATCTTACTATAGCTAAGGCCATTAAAAAACATTATTTTAGCCATACTCTTTCCATCCATCTGTGTTACAAGATGAGTCGTATCCGCTACACCATCTCTGTGAAGGTCAATAACAACTTCTATTGAAGGGTTGTCATTAAGAATCTTTGCTATTCCGTTTTCTGCATATGTATACGCCTTGCTTCTATCCAGCTTCCCATCGACATAATCATAAACTGTTGTATCATGAATAACATTATAACCATACCGCTCTGTAAGAAGCTTTGTAAGATAATCACCTACACCAACTATAGTTGTTTTTGCATCTGCTTCAACTGAATCGATAAATCCCTCCTGTGAATGTGTATGGAATATAAGTATCTGTGGCTGTCTGCTGCTTTTATCTATGGCAAGATTTCTGTTTATAAAATCATCAGGTCTTAATATGCTCTCTGTAAGCTCAGTTATAGATGTTATTGTATAAAAATGATTATGAACAAATCCATAATCTGAAAGCTCAGTTTTGTTATAAACCGTTCCTGTTATTTCCTTTCTTTGAATCACTTTCTGTACTGCAGTATCCGTATCAGAACCTGTATCAGCCTCGCCCAAAGCAGGCGTTGTTACTTCATCTGTATCTTTAACAGGTACGCTTTCTTTCTTAGAAGTCTCTTCTGCTTTATCACTGGTTTCATATATATTTTCATAGTCACACGCATTATCAGCAAGCATAATATAGTCATCGTTATTTCCTGGAAGCATGGCACTTACAGGAACAGTTGTCTTCATAAGTTCATCAAACACCGTGCACTTAAAAAGCTTCTGCGGATTCATATAACATGTTGCTCCCGGCATAGTCATATTCACACATCCACTGATAAACACATCCTCCATGAAGGAGGCAAGTCCTATATTTTTTTCAAAAAATACTGCAGATAATAATATCATTACGCCAGCTATCATATATAACAGCCTGTACCCTCTCTTCATAGCCCCTCCAATCTCCTGTTATTTAATTGTATTAACAAAAAGTAATAATATTACATTCTTATAAAATATTTATATATTCTTTTAAATATGCAGCACCTGATTCAATGCTTCTGATATAACTCCACTTATATTCTGTACATCTGTGTCTATAGCCTTAGGTGTCACATACATATCGCTTATACCTTCCATATATATCCTTGATAAGAATTCTTCCCTTTCCTCTTTCGTGCAGTTTTTTAGTAACGGACTTACAAGATCTACTGCTATGGTAAATGCATCTATAACAGTCGGTACACCAAGTGCAAGCACAGGAACTCCTATATTATCCTTATTGATCCCTACTCTGTGGTTTCCCACTCCCGAACCAGGATTAATCCCTCTGTCAGATAACTGTATTGTAGTGTTCAGCCTTGATATATTCCTTGCAGCAAGAGCATCTATGGCTATAACCGCTGATGGTTTTACCTGTTTTGCTATGCCTCTTATTATATCTGCTGTTTCAAGTCCGGTATCTGCCATGACCCCCGGAATAACTGCGCACATTCCACCATCTCTTCCCTGCCCTGTCTGAATATGATAATCAACCTCAAGCCCATCCACAACAAGTGGGCCAAGTGAATCAGATGTTATACATCTGTTGCCAAGTCCTACAACAAGAAGCGTTGTATTAGCATGAGCCTGTTTTTCTATATTACTTTCTAGCAGTTTCCTTATATAATCCAGCAATATATCTACTATCTTTTTCCTGTAAGACTCACCTGCCTTACTAATATTTCTGGCCTCTATAGTTATATATGAACCCTGTGGCCTGCCTATAGCTTCTGCTGCTCTTTTATTGGTAATCTTTATCTCTGTTACCTTGATCGCTGCATCGCTATCAGTGGATTCGTTCACTATTATCCCCTTTAAGCTGCCGCTTTTCTTTGAAATGCTTTCATTAAGTTCAACTGCAAGGTCCGTTCTTGCCATATCATATTCCATGCACATTTCCTCTCTCTTTCATCTTTTTATCCATCATCCTGTCAGACATATAGTATGTAAAATTGAATATTTTATTCGGAATGAATCATTTCACAAACATTTTTATAAATTTATAGTTGACATATTACATTTTCTACTATAAGATATATGAGTATGTTTACATTAGATCGTCCGTGTCCGGCTTTAATGCGAAACATTTAACTATGAATTTTATTAAAATTTGGAGGTGTACGGATTGGCTAACATTAAATCTGCTAAGAAGAGAGTAATAACTAATCAGGTAAGAGCTGAGAGAAACAAGGCAATTAAGTCTAGAGTTAAGACATATGTAAAGAAGGTAGACGCTGCTGTTGCTGCTGGTGACAAGGCTGCTGCTGAGGCTGCTCTTCCTGTTGCTATAGCTGAGATTTCTAAGGCTACTTCTAAGGGAATATTCCACAAGAACACAGCTGCTAGAAAAGTATCTCGCATTACTAAAGCTGTTAACACTTTAGCTTAATTATCACAGGATATTATTTAAGGACAGATGCATACCCTCGCATCTGTCCTTTTTTCCTGTTGTAAGCTATAAAACAAATCTTTTTATCTTATGTATACTATACTGAATATTTTATTATAATCATTTCCACGCCAAGCTTTTCCTGAAGTCTTCCCTGCTTGATGCGTTCTTCAACATCTGCACATTCCCTTAATATTTCTTTTATCTTATCTGCCGTAAAATACTTCGACTGTGCAAGATACTTTCCTGCTATAAACGGCTGTATCTTCATATAAGAAGCCACTTCCCTTGATGACATTCCTGATGCTGCATAATCCTTAGCCTGTAATATTCCGTTGAACTGTCTGACTATCAGATACAAAATAAGCATAGGTGACTCTTTAAGTTCAAGAAGATCATAATACAGAGTAAGTGCTTTATCTCTGTTTTTCCCAGCAACCGCTTCTATCATCTCAAATATCCTGCTCGTCGTCTGCGTAGAACACACAGCCTCCACATCCTGCGGCATAACTGCATCACGGCCAGCACAGTAGCTTATAAGCTTATTGACCTCATTTCTTATAAGCTCCATGTTAGCACCTGTCTTTTCAAGAATAAGGTCACAGGCCGCCTCCGTCACCTTATAATGTTCCTTTGACAACATTCCGGCTATCCACTTTTTAAGCATTGCTGGTGTCTGATATTTCATCTCGGTCACATAACCACAGCTGCTTACCGCCTTATATACCTTATTTCTTTTATCAACATTTTTCTCTACGAAAATCAGAACAATATAATCAGGAAGCTTCTTTATATAATCAGCCAGCTTGTCATTTGCATTTTTAAAAAAAGAGCTGTCACTAACTATAACAAGTCTTCTATCACTGAAAAACGGCATAGTTTCGCACATTGAAATAACATCCTCTGCTTTCGTGCTATCTCCTTCAAAATAGCTGTAATTAATGGTGTCATCCCCGATAATAGCCGCCTTCATTCTGTCACGGTACTGGTTTTTCAAATATTCCTCTTCACCATATATAAGATATACCTTCTGATATTCGCCTTTTTTAATATGTTCATTCAAAGTTTTCATAGCTAACATTGTACCATTTATCTGCTGTCATTGTAAACCTGTACTTTTATTTTATCAGCACTGACATTTATCATTATGGCACCGTCTTCATCTGTCCGGTATGGCTTAATATCCATATTATGAAGCCTTGTCAGCATCTCTTTATGAGGATGCTTATATCTGTTATCCTTACCACAGGATATAAGCGCTATCGCAGGATCAATACTCTCAAGAAAAGCTTCACTGCATGAATACCTTGAACCATGATGTCCTGCTTTAAGTGCAAAAACTTTAAGCTCTTTATGCTGTTTCCAGTCATTCATCATACATTTCTCAGCCTTCTTGCCTGCATCTCCCATCATTAGCATGGAAAAGTCTTTATACTCTATCATATAAACCGCCGAATAGTCATTAGCATCCTCATAATCGTACGATTCACACGGATGCATACAAGTTATCTTAAATGCCGTGCTGTTATCACATACAAGTACATCCCCAGCCTTCTTATAGCTGATATTAATGCCTGCTTTATGCGCATATTCTATCATTCCAGCATATGATTCTTCACTATCCTTATCTTTTATATCAGGCATGACAACTTCACCCACAGTAAATGAAGCACCACTCATATCTATAAGTTCTTTAATACCATTCACATGGTCAGCATCACCATGACTTATCACAGCATAATCTATCCTCCGTATACCCATATAACGCAGAGTTTTATATATCCTGTACTTTCCTGCCTGTTTAACATCCGTGCTTCCACCATCGAACAGATAACTGATACCATTTTCATCACGTATATATATGCAATCACCCTGACCTACATCAAGCATCATAATATAAAGTCCCTTGGGATGAACATATCTCATATTGGCAGCAGCCAGTATTAAAAGCACAATTAGAATAACACTCTTAATATTATGGCTTATATTACATAAATTTCTATATATATTACACACATTCCTGCTTGCATCATGCAGATTACTTACACGATATATGGTACAATATTTCACATATTCAGAATCAGCTGCTATCCATACGGCTAAGATAAACATATAAAGAACAAGCTGCCATACCTGTGGTCTTCCTGTGACGTATGTTCCTGCCTGTATATCTGCACATGCTTTACACAATATGTCATAAAGCTTAAGCACATAGTGGGCTGCTCCTGCCATAAACCATGCACATTTTATCGACACAAGTCCTGCTAATCCTGAGACTATACCACTTATCATCACAACCGGCATAAGCGGTATGACAATCAGGTTTAATATAACACTTATAAATGAAGTCTCATAAGATACATATAACAATGCCGGCAGCAGCATAAGCTGTATAGCAATACAGCCACTTAATGAATCACATAAAAGATATATAACTTCATCCTTTAATGTCCGATTTTTTCTATTTTTCTTTTTTATGAATACAAGTGTCTTATCTGCTGATGATATAACCGGAAGCACCAGTGCTATACCAAGCATTGCAAGAAAAGACATAATATATGACGTATTACATATTATATATGGATTGTCCATTATCTGCATAACAGATGCCATGGCAAGTGCCGTCAGCATATCATAGGTTCTTGCCCTTACATCCGCTATTATTGTCATAACAAGCATACATACCGCCCTTGCTGCCGATACTGATTCTCCTGTAAATATCAGATAAGATAATATAACCAATATTCCTGCGATTGCCGATATCTTCTGATTCAGCCTTTTTCTAAGCATATTATATACACTCATACCCGCTATTGATATATGCAGCCCGCTTATGGCAAGAAGATGTGACACACCACTTTTCTGATACATATCTTTAACATCTGCTTCAAGCTCATATTTATCACCAAGCACCATAGAATTCATAAGCTGGTTATCATATTCATCATAAACCGTATTATATACAGCCTTAAACCGCTGCTTTAAACTGTACAGCCATGCATTAAAGCTGTCTTTACCGCTATGTATAACCGTTATCCTGTCTGCATTACATTTATATGGATAGCCACATGATATATAATATAAACGGCTGTTAAAGTTTCCGGGATTATGAGCTTTCTCCCACATACTGACTTCTCCCGATACCTTTATTTCATCATCGATACCAGCATTATAATCATCTGTATAATATGAATACACTATTATCCCCTGCTTATTCAGGCTGTTATCCTTCATATAAAGCATCATATAATCTTCTTTATAAACTATATTCTTAACAGTTCCTGTAAAGCTCTCGCGTCCATAACTCTGGTTCAGGCTATAAGCTGCTAACATCATTGATATTGTTGTAATGGGATATAATATAAAAACAAGAAAATAAAAGACGGATATCCTGCATAACCTTATATATAATGCAAGAATACTATATAACAAAACTCCAGCAAATGATGTAACAAGAACCACTGACAGCATATCCTGCTGCCCGGTTCCTATACACCAAAAAGATACACATGCGGCAATAAGCTGTATCATAGCCGCAATAAACAAAGGTCTTCTCAATACTATATTTTCCGTTCCTTTCCGGAACACACAAAGTCATATGAGCAGATAACAATATATCAATACTGTTTTACTCAACAAGCGACTGATTAAACTTATAAAACCTGTCAAGACTGATATTATCTTTAAATGTGCTTGAATAATCGCCATTGATAAATATCTTGACCGATTCTATGTTATCAAGCGAACAGAGCGAATTCACTATAGAATATATCTCAACCTCTGATGCAACATTTACAAGTTCATCTGCAAACTCCTCACTAAGATTAACATAGCATACTTTATCTACAACAGATACTCCTAGCAGCTTTACTGCCTCTGGAAGTGTTGAATAAGTATCCTGTGTTGTTGGACCACTTATAAGACGCTGTACCACCATTCTTTCTATAGGCATGTTTTTATTGTAAGCTAACATTTCTTTTACTTTAACAAGTCTTGTTCCACTCTCATCTGCATAAAACAGCTGTACATTACGCCAATCCATCTGCCTGATATCATTATCAGAGCTTGTAAAGTCAGAACTCTTAAACATCCCCATAACACTTCCATCTTCATATAAAGCTTCCTTGCCATCCACATAAAAATGAACATACGAAATATCATCAAGCTGTGTCAGTGTCTTTACAACTGCTGCCCTGTATAAAAGTTCTACCTGTGATGGCATCTGCTTATATGTTGTTGTAAAGTTTAAAGATGCTGTTTTACCTTTAACACTGGATTCTAAAAGATTAACATTATCTGGCTTTATGATATATTCATCCTTGCTTGAAGAACGTACACCCATGTTATCAAGCAACGTTCTCACCTTATCTTCAACAGACATAGAAGTATCAAGCATACATGTACTCCCAACAAGCTTATCCTTTGAACTATTGGTATAATATATTGTATACTTTTCATTCTTACTCTCTGATGAACATGCAGGCATAGACATTGTTATACCGATGCATATTAATATACACATTATTCTTACTACGAACTTTTTAACCACGTACTTCTCCATTCTGCCTGTTAACTTGCTGAATATCACTAATTTTCATTCTCTTCTACATAGTTGAGAGGAATCCTGAATGTAAATGTTGTTCCCATGCCTTCCTCACTGTACAGCTTAATAGTACCATGATGCATAAGAATTATATTCCTGACGATAGATAAACCAAGTCCGGTTCCACCTGTTTCCCTTGATCTGGCCTTATCTACCCTGTAGAATCTGTCAAAAACTTTGCCCTGACTGTCCTTTGGTATGCCTATTCCAGAATCTTCAACCCTTACATAAAAGAACTGATGATCAGCATTAAGCGAAACATGTACCCATCCATCGACATTATTATACTTTATGGCATTCTCAACAAGATTAGATATTACCTGGGTAATCTTAACCTCATCAACCTGTGCAACAACCGGTCTGAAGCTTTCAAACAACAGCTCTATATTCTTCTTTGCTGCAAGCGGCTTTAACCTCTTTAGTACAAGCTCAAGCAGCTCATTCATATTAACAGACGATATGTTAAGTGCCGACGAAGCCCTGTCAAGCCTTACCATGCATAACAAATCCTCAATAATCTTATTCTCCCTGTCGATTTCACTTACAATATCAAGCATAAACTCCTTATACACCTCAACAGGTACATCTTCCTGTGTGTTAAGCGAATCTGCTAACACCTTTATGGATGTAATCGGTGTTTTAAGCTCATGTGATACGTTTGAAACAAACTCTGACCTTGAAGAATCAAGCTCGTTATTCTTGTCCATTATACTGTTAAAATGGGCAGCAAAGCTTCTAAGCTCTGTTGAGCCCTTAATCTCAATCCTCTTGTCCGTATAACCAACATCAACAGCTTCAACTACCTTTAATGCTTTATTGTAATGTCTCATATAAAAATACGATATCACTATAGAACTGACTATTATAAATGTGATAACAACAACCAACACCACATAAATCCCATCAAAAGCATCTCCCGCAAGAACTCTGATATCTGAAATATCAAAATTCACAACTAACACTGCAATAACAGTACCCTCACTGTTATATACCGGTGAGACCGCCTCTATACTGCCCGACTTACGGTTATAATCTGCTGCTGCCTTAGAGCTCTCATATACATCAATAACCTTTGAACTAATGATAGTTTTGCCATTGTCCACAGCATACGTGTCAAGGCTTACCATGTACTTTCTGTCTACAACTCTTATCCTCATCTGGTTAAGTGCAGAATAGTTCATAAGATTCTCATACATTCCACCATTTCTTGCATCTGAAAGGTCAGAATAATCCGTAAACTCTGCCGACATAAGCACAGCCTCGTTACTGATGTACTCTTTTCTTTTGTTAATAAGAGATTCTATATAAGAATATTTAAGTGCCAGCACAACAGAAATAACAGATATAACTGCTAATACTGACATCATAAGTATAATCCTGAAGCGTGCACTAAAAATGCACCTGCGGATACCAGTCAAAAGCTTTCCTGATTTAAATGACTTATTATGTGTTCCAATATCAATATGTTTAAACATTAAAATAATAACCTACTCCCCACTTGGTATGAACATACTTTGGCTCACTTGAGTTATCCTCTATTTTTTCACGCAGACGCCTTATATGGACATCTACTGTTCTTCCATCTCCTGGATAATCTGCACCCCATACCGTCTTTAACAACGCATCCCTGCTGTATACTCTGTTAGGGTTAAAAGCGAGCAGCTCAAGCAGGTCAAACTCCTTAGCTGTAAGATATATCTCTTTTCCCTTGATAAAAAGACTTCTGCTGTCACAATCTATCTTCATATCACCTACTACAAGCACATTGCTTTTAACAGTTTCTTTATCCCTGTTACTGTTGTTTCTTCTTAAGATAGCCTTCATCCTTGCCTTGACCTCAAGAATATTAAAAGGCTTGGTGATATAATCATCTGCGCCATATTCAAGACCCATTATCTTATCCATATCATCACCCTTAGCTGTAAGCATAATAATAGGTACGTTGGAGAACTCCCTTATCTGTTGGCATACTTCAAGGCCGTTCATCTTTGGAAGCATAATATCTAAAAGGATAATGTCATAATCGTTGTTCCTTGCCATATTCAGTGCCTCTTCACCATCATATGCACAATCAACAACACTATAATCCTGAACAAGACTGAACTTTATGCCTTTAACTATCATCTTTTCATCATCTACAACTAATACCTTACCAGCCATATCTGTTAATACTCCTTGTTTAAACACATATATAATCTTTAATCTTTGCAAATGCGCCATCTTTAATACCTGGCACTTTCTTAATATCCTCTATACTTTTAAAGCTGCCATTCTTACTACGGTAACTTATTATGTCCTCTGCTCTTGATGTTCCTATACCTGGAAGTGTGACTAACTGCTCCTTAGCCGCTGTGTTGATATTGATGCGCGTATTCTGCTGTGAAGCTCCGTAATCACCATATAACGATGCAGCATACTCCTGTGAGGTCTTATAAGAATCATCATCATAAATCCCCTGGCTGTAGTCTTCTCCAACATATGGAATATATATCTTTTCCCCATCAGATACCTTACGTACAGGGTTAATACAGCTTTCATTGGCGTCCTCTGTATAGCCTCCACATAACTCTACAACCTCATACACTCTGGAATCCTTCTTACATCCAACCACTCCAGGATTGTTAACTTCACCATATACATAAACATATATCAGTTCTTTATCTTCCTGTGTGCCTCTAAGGACTGCAGCATCCAAAGAGTCACTATCCACACTACTAACAGAAGCCCTATCTGCCCCGCTTTTATCTTTACCGCTTCCATGCATACCATAATATAGCGTCCCTGTTACTAGAACTATGATGGTCACAGCAAAACACCTGATATATGTTTTATACTGGTTGTATAATTTAATTATGTTCATGTATACTCCTTATAAAAAAAAATATAAGGTTCCTTCGCATACATATTTATTGTACATAATAATAAGAAATAATACAAGCTAAAACAATAAATAATTCATCAATATTATTTACAGTATTTTTATATTTTGGTAATATATGATGATGTAAGGGAAAAAGGATATCTGTCCCTTACTGATGTATTTAATTAACTAACAGGGGGTATCGTTTTGGATTCGCTTAACAACCATTCTATTGATTTATCAAAAAAGTCTAAGAAGCATTTCTGTCTTTTTGACAAAACAAATAGTAATATTCCAAGTGGTGGAATAACTTATATCATTGCTTTTATAATCCCACTTATTATAATGACAGCCTTATATATAGCACGGGAAATATATCCTTTTGGAAACAACTGCTACTTAAGATCAGATATGTATCATCATGCACCATTTTTCTCTGAACTGTGGAACAAGCTAAGACATGGGGAAAGTCTTACATACAGCTGGGATATCGGCATGGGAACAAACTTCACAGCCCTATATGCTTACTATCTTGCCAGTCCATCTAACTGGTTTATAGTACTGTTTCCTCAGAAATATATGATTGAAATCATGAATGCCATCATCATATTGAAGCTGTGTTTAAGCAGTGTTACATTCACTTACTATATAACAAAGCACTTTAATAACAGAAAATGCAGTATTGCACTGTTTGGCATGTTCTACGCTCTTTCAGGCTTCGTAGCTGCTTACAGCTGGAATATAATGTGGCTTGACTGTCTTGTACTTCTGCCACTCATAATACTAGGACTTGAAAGACTCGTTAATGAAAACAAATGTTTCCTTTACTGCATAACTCTTGGTTTATGTATATACACCAACTACTATATAGCTATCATGGTATGTATATCAGTTGTTTTATACTTTATCGTACTTATTATCGCATACAGAGGAACAAGAAAACCTGTCATATATTTTAAAAAAATACTGAACTTTGCCATATATTCACTGCTTGCCGGTGGACTTGCAGCATGTCTTTTGTTACCAGAATTCTATGCTTTCACACTTTCAGCATCCAACAACATAGAATTTCCAAAGAAGCTGACACTATACTTCAGCATTCTTAACATGGTTACAAGACATCTTATAGACGTTCCGGTACACTTAGGACTTGAACACTACCCTAATATATACTGTGGTGTGGCAGTACTGCTTTTGTTCCCTCTTTATATTATGGACAAAAAAGTGGATTTAAGGGAAAAGATAGGAAAGTCAGTTCTTATACTTGCGTTTCTTACAGCTTTTAACCTTAATATACCTAACTTTATCTGGCATGGCTTCCACTTCCCTAACAGTCTTCCATGCAGACAGTCTTTCATATATGTGTTCTTTCTTCTTACTATGTGCTATGAAGCATTTACACATATCCGCAGTATGACGACTAAACAGCTTGGTGCGGCACTCTGGATAGCTATAGGCATCATGCTCTTTATAGAACAGGTATTTGCAGTAGATGAAACTTATGACTTTACTATAGTTTATCTTAGTGGTGCTTTTATACTTATATACGCACTTCTTATGGTTATACACATGAAGCATGATTTCAGGGTTCCTGTCATTCTTTTTATTACATTTTCTTTATGTATCATAGAATGTACTATAAATATGGACTCTACCGGCATCGGAACTACAAGCCGTACCTCTTATCTGCTTGATTATGATGCCGTAAAAACAGTAACATCTACTGTGGCAGAGGATGACTCATCTTTCTACCGCATGGATAAAAAGTTCGGCAGCCGTTCTAACAATGATGGTGCATGGCATAACTACCACAGTATGTCAACATTCTCATCAACCTCGAATGGTGCTATGGAAAAATTCCTTGGTAAGCTTGGTTTTGAGCACTCATTTAATGCTTACAAATATAACGGTGCAACTCTTGTAACTGAAAGTCTGTTTTCCGTTAAATATGCCATATCAAACCGTATACTTACAGAAAGCCCTCTAAGGACATATTACACAGGTGATGATGGAGAATTCATATATAAAAACACCTACACTCTTCCTATCGGCTACATGACATACAACGACCCTTACGGATGGGAAGGAAGCGAGGCTATAGGCTCAGGCATAGACAACCAGAACTCGCTTATAAAGAATCTTACAGGAATATCCAACGTGTTCACACTGACATATGAGAACTCTACTGATACCGGCTTTGAAGTAAAACCAGTGAAAGCCGGACACCTGTATATGATTACCAAAAATACTGCCTGTGACACAGTAACCGTCAATATACGTGGTTCTGAATATACCTACAAAGACCTTAAAAAAGGTGGAACCATCATAGATCTTGGATACGCTACTCCTGAAGATGTGATAGTGGTTTCAGCTGACACATCCATGAATGCCAGTGTATACACACTTGAAACTTCAAGATTCAAAGAAGCCTTTAACATACTTAACAACAACTCGCTTAACGTATCAGAATTCACTAACAACAAGATAAAAGGCACTGTTAATGCAGATAAGGATGCAACTCTTATATGCTCTATTCCATATGATAAAGGATGGTCGGTATATATAGATGGTAAAAAGGTTGAAACAAATGATATATATGGTGCTTTTATAAGTGTACATGTTCCAGCAGGTGAACATAATATAACACTCAAATATACACCTGTTAACCTTATTTTAGGTTGCATTATCACTTCGCTCTGCATTATTATATTGATAGGTATATACTTCTTTAAACGAATGTGCCGTATGAATGTTATAAGCACAGACAGCTGGCCTGTACTTATACAGGAGCTTATATGTGAAGATGATGTGATTCTGATGGACAGAAGAAAAACAGAAACACAGTCCATATATGATGATGATATTAATCCTCATGATTCACCTATGCCACTTGATGACTTCAGTCTTGATGAGCTTGATGATTTTGATAATCTTGACAGCGATGAAAGCAATCACGCTGATTAAACAGCAGCTATATTTAATAAAGGTATAAATCTGCATTTATGCATTTTTATGATGTCGGGGTCAAAAGCCCCGGCTATGATAGAATATTATTAATTGGGATGTTATAATAAATTATAATGATGTGATAATACGACAATCCCAGGAAAGAGGTAAACAATGAAACTTTGGGGCGGACGCTTCACTAAGGAAACTAACGAACTTGTAAACAACTTTAACGCTTCTATCTCATTTGACCAGAAGTTCTATAAGCAGGATATAAAGGGAAGTATCGCACATGCCACTATGCTTGCAGCACAGGGTATCATATCAGAAGACGAAGGAAAGCAGATCACAGATGGCTTAAAGGGCATCCTTTCTGATATCGAATCAGGAAAGCTTGAAATCACTGATGAGTATGAAGATATCCATACATTCATGGAGGCTACTCTTATTGAGCGCATCGGGGATGCCGGAAAGAAGCTTCATACTGGAAGAAGCCGTAACGACCAGGTTGCTCTTGATATGAGACTATATACAAGGGACGAAGTTAAGAATGTTGATGAAGAAGTAAGAGAACTCATGGAAGTTATCTTAAGAATAATAAAGGAAAATGTTGAAACTTATATGCCAGGTTTTACTCACCTGCAGAAGGCACAGCCTGTAACAGTGGCTCACCACTTCTCAGCTTATTTTGAGATGTTTAAGCGTGACAGAAGCAGACTTCACGATATCTATAAGAGAATGAACTACTGTCCTCTTGGTGCTGGTGCCCTTGCAGGAACTACATACCCTCTCAACAGGGAAATGACAGCCAGTCTTCTTGGCTTTGACGGACCAACACTTAACAGTATGGATTCTGTGTCTGACAGAGACTATGTTATAGAGTTCTTAAGCGCACTCTCTACTATCATGATGCACTTAAGCAGATTCTCTGAGGAAATATGTATATGGAATTCTAACGAATATAAGTTCATTGAGCTCGATGATGCATTCAGCACAGGTTCAAGCATCATGCCACAGAAAAAGAACCCTGACATAGCAGAGCTTGTACGTGGCAAGACAGGACGTGTATATGGTGCACTTATGAGCATACTTACAACTATGAAGGGAATTCCTCTTGCATACAACAAAGACATGCAGGAAGATAAAGAGCTTACTTTTGATGCTATTGATACTGTAAAGGGCTGTGTAAGCCTGTTCAAGGGCATGATTGATACTATGAAGTTCAACGATGCACGTATGGAAGACTCTGCTAAGAAGGGCTTCACTAACGCAACAGATGCTGCCGACTACCTTGTAAAGAAAGGTGTTCCTTTCAGAGATGCCCACGGTATCGTAGGACAGCTTGTACTTATGTGCATAGATAAGGGAATCGCTCTTGATGACCTCTCACTTGATGAATACAAGAAAATAAGTCCTGTCTTTGAAGAAGATGTATATGAAGCTATAAGCCTTAAGACATGTGTAGAAAAGAGACTTACTCTCGGTGCTCCTGGTCCTGAGGTTATGAATAAGGTCATCGGATTATATGATGAATATATGAAGGATAACCAGAAGCTGTAATTAACAATATCCAGCTTCGGACTGATTCTAATCATAAAGGTGCTGTCGCTTTAACGATTGAAAATCGTTGAGGTATGAAAGCCCCTTTTTAGTTGCAGGTAATATAAATATCTCTATGTAGGAATTTTATTAAAATATGAATTTTTTGTGAATGAAGCTTGAACAATTTGTGCAAAAATGGTAATATTGATTTAGATTTTGAATTTTGATTATTCATAATTCACAATTGTATGCATATTTGGAAAAAGGAGAGGAAAATGTCATGCAAAAAATAAGAAAAGTGTTTGCTAAGGTTGTTGCAGGATTGTTAATCGTAAGTAATCTTGCAATAGCAGCACCAAGTATGACTTATGCAGCATCTGCAACAAGTTTTACTACTTATGGTGGATGGAATGAAATGATGTATGCAACTATCAAAGGTGTTAAGGATGCCGATGTTACTGCAGTATCATATTCAGGTCCAGTTAGTGGTTCTCTTACAGGAGAGGACTTTGAGTATCTTGTTAGAGATACAGCCGACGGAGCAAGAGTTGATGTAATGGGATTAAAGCCAGGTACATATACTCTTAAGGTTACTACTAAGACAGGTACATATACCCAGTCAGGAATTGAGGTTAATGCACAGGATAGATCGGGATATGCGCATTACAATTATACTGATGGTGTAGGTGCTTATAATGATGATGGTACATTAAAGGATAACGCAATTGTTCTTTATGTAACAGATGAAAACAAGAATACAGTTACACTTTCTTATGGTGGAGTAACAGTTGCAGGCATTGGTAATATTCTTAACTCAGTCGGTAAGGCATGTGGTGAAGCAGGTCATGAGACAGAGTGTAAGAAGGTATCGAAAGGAAAGACATATTACGGCAAGGGTAATACTAATCAGGGTATTCTCCAGTTACTTGCTGAGAATAATATACCATTAGTAATTCGTATGGTCGGAGCAGTATCAGAGTCTGGTCTTTATAAGACAGGAACATGGGCAGCAGCTAATGCAGGACTTATTGATGGCCTTACAGATTATGATTCTAATGATTATGGCGGAAGTGTTGGCGACAACGGTCATATGGCACGTATGAAGTCAGCAAAGGATGTAACAATTGAAGGTGTTGGTACAGATGCAGCTATGGATGGATGGGGAATTCATTTTATGTCTGAGACATCAACAACAGCAGCTGGATTAGGAAAGAACTTTGAGGTTCGTAATCTTACATTTATGAATCAGCCAGAAGATGCTATTGGTATGGAAGGTGTTCAGGAAGGCTCTGTTATAACAGCTCCAGTTGAAAGATGCTGGATTCACAACAATGAGTTTTACAGCCCTTCTATAACAGGACCTGCAGAATCAGATAAGGCTGAAGGTGATGGATCATGTGATTTCAAGCGTGGTGAATATTTAACAGTTTCATATAACTACTTTGAAGGATGTCATAAGACTAACCTTGTTGGTTCATCAGATACATCGTTACAGTATAATCTTACATATCATCATAATATCTGGAAGGGATGTAAAGCAAGACAGCCTCTTGGACGTCAGGCTAATATGCATTTCTACAATAACCAGTTTATAGGAACAACAGATTATGCAATGAATACAAGAGCCAATGCTTACATATATTCAGAGTACAATTTGTTTTTTATGACAAAGAATCCTATGGATGTAAGATCAGGAGCAATTAAAAGCTATAATGATTCATTTTCATCTTGTATTGGAGCAATGACAGGAACGGTTGTTACAGATAAGTCAACTAAAGTTAAATCTGGCAACAAGTATGAGAATTTTGATACAGATGCAGCACTTTCATATATTCCTAGTGGAACTTATCAGTTACAGACAAGTGTTACAGATGCAGCCAAGGTTCTTAAAGCATACAATGGCTGCATGCCAGAGACAGTTAAGAAACTAGAGAATGTTACTGCTTCAGAGTGTTCATTGTTATCATATTGTGCACCTGGTGTAACACCAATTAATATATCCGACTATCCATATACAGCAGCGCCAGGAAAGCTTAGCAAGACTGTATATGCATTCACGGTAGGTGGAACAGTAGATGTTACTGTATCATTTGCATCGGAAGATTTAACTACAACAGGCTGTCTTGTTAATGAGGCAGGTGAGTGCTTCAAGGTAGGAAGTGGTACTGTTACAGGTCTTCCAGCTGGAACGTATATGGTTATGCCATATAATATTCAGTCAGGTGGTAATGGAGTTAATCCGGCAGCAGGCGCATTTAAGGAAATGACTATTAATTCAATTACAATTAATGCGGCTGATTCTAATGCACATTATCATAATTATGTATCAAAAGTAACAAAAGAAGCTACATGTACAGAAGAAGGGGAAGTTACATACACATGTATAGCTACTAATGGAACTTGTGATAAGAAGACATACACAGAGGTGATTCCAAAGAAAGCTCATACATATGGCGAATGGAAAGTAGTTAAAGAAGCAACAGAGACGGAAGAAGGACTTAAGAGTCATTCTTGTACAGTATGCGGGGCTGAAGAAACAGCATCTATTCCAAAGAAGGGTTCAACAGGTGGAATAGAGACACCAGAAATACCAACAGGAGATTCTAAGGTACATAATTTTACAACATCAGATGCAAATAGTTCATTCTTTGTGATTTCTGGTAATCTTGCATCAAACAAGGGAACAGTAACGTATAATGGACTTACACTTACACAGTGCCTTAAGATGGAGTCATCAACAAGCATTAAGTTCACAGCGCCATCTGCTGGAAAGCTTACACTTGTATTTGGAGAAAGTGGTAAGAATGTAAAGATTAACGGAAAAAAGAACGCATCAGATTCTAATTGCATAGTAACAGTTGATGTTGCAGCTGGAAGTGTAGAGATAACAAAGGGAGATACAATGAATCTTTTCTATATAATTTACACACCAGAGAAGACAATACCAACACCAGATCCAGTTGAAAAGAAGAATGGTCTTAGTAAGGCAGAAGATGGAAATTACTACTATTATGCAGATGATGTGGTAGATACAAGCTTTACAGGATTTGCAGACTGTGACA
>OGNF01000942.1_pt1 | contig 29352 bp, 20 predicted proteins | sample 1573321 | NCBI WGS metagenome assembly OGNF01 (sample SAMEA2581911, study PRJEB24529) | metagenome | biome: Human gut stool | place: China | collected 2011 | reverse complement strand
TCATGCCTAACTGTAATGTCGCCGAGTTGGATATCGTTATCCCGAACTCGCGTTAATAAATAATATTGTAAGTTAAACAGAATATTTTGATGGTTTAAGAGCCGCTTTCGGGAGGAACGCGGCTCTTTTTTTTATTTCCTTTTATAGGGCAGTCGCTCTGCGACTGGTGGATTTCGCTCTGCGGCTTGTTAGAACTTGATGCCGATGGAGAGGGCGAGGCGATTGGTGTCGAATGTCAGTTTCTGGCGTACAAGGGAATTTGCGATGTCGCCGGCGTCGGGGCTGAAGGCGTAGTATTCAGAACTCTGGCGCTTGAACACGTATGCCAGGTCGGCATAGAAACCCTTGTAGCGATAGCCAAGACCTGCCGTTACAAAATTGGCATCATTGTCGAGAGTATAATTGGTGCGGACACCCACAGCATCGATGTATGCCGAGCGGGCAGAGTCAGAAACGGGAGATGTGGAGTAGCTGTAACCGGCACGGATGCTGAAGTTGGGGGTTACGCGCCATTCGCCACCTAAACGGATGGTGGAGGAGTTGCGGTAGATCTCGCGAATCTGGCTGTTGGCGTTGGAAATGGGGTCGGAAACCGACACCGGAGCACCCGGAGTGCGTGTGGCTGCCTTTTTCGGAGCATTTGCCATATAATCCCAATCATAACCCCAGTCGTAATCCCAGCCCCAGTCGTAACCCGGATCATAGGGATAATAATAGTCATAGTCGGGATTGCTGTATTTCATGTGTTTGTAGCCATTCCATTCATAATCAAATGAAAGGATGAAACTATTGCCAATCACTCCGGCCACGCTGGCTATAATCTTCCAGGGGGTGCGGAAATTCACGTTGTCGTAGGCGCTCATGCCGCCGTTGGCATCCGCCGTGCCCTGCCCTCTTTTAAATGGATAGTTGAAATCTATATAGGCATAATCCATCGTCTGTTCCAGATTATAGAAGGTAGGCGTATGGAATGCAAATCCGAGGCGCAATTCCTGAATGGGCTTCACAATCACACCGAGCTGATAGTTGAAGCCGGTGCCGCTCATATGGTAGAGATCCTTGAGCGTCCAGTCGGCATCCATCTGCTCCACGCGGCCCTTACCCTCCTCGGGATTAAAGACATATGCGTCCTTTAGGTTTTCATTCCAGGAGGATTCAATGCGGTAGTCGAGCGAGGTGATGCCGAAATTCATACCCCAGTATACCACGTTGCTGATATTGCCGCCGATCACGATATTGTAGTCGTCGATGCTCCCCTTCTCGCGCACGCCGAATTTGCCATATCCGCTGGTGCCGTTGCCATATTGGCCATACCAGTTTGTGTTGCCATCTTTGTCAACATTGGGGTCAATGAGATAAGAAGCATATGCCATCACCGGAAGCCAGGGCACATATCTGTTGCCCACGGGATTGTAGGGGTCGTAGCCGTCTTCTCCGGCCACATCATCCTCGGTGAGCTGATATCCGTTGGCGATGCCTGCGATATAATTCGACAGCGACACCGGGAGATTATGAATAGTGCCGGAATATTTGCGGTCGAAGGAGGCACGCTTATTATATGTGAAGCCGAAATTGAGATTGGGCACGGCAGGCAAACCGAGTTTGAGAGTAGCCACACCGCCGATATTATTGAGGTTGAAGCGGTTGAGGCTGTTGTTGTTATAAGCCTTCGACTGGAGGAAATCCACATCGAGGGTCAGGCCGAACTCGCTGCTGCGGTACACTCCGATTCCTGCAGGATTCTGGGAAAGGGATGAAAGGTCGCCCCCAAGAGCTCCGAATGCTCCGGCCATCGACATGAATCTAGCGGTGCCTCGCAGGTCGGATTGCGACATACGATAGGCGTCAATAGCGCTTTGGCTAAACAAAAGACACGGCATTGCTGCTGTGGCAAATAGGGTGCATATTAATCTTTTCATAGCATACAGAATTTAACGTCTGCGACCGCTGTAGGTGCTGCGGGTTGCGCCTCCATAACTGCGACTGCCGCCAGAACTTCTGTAGCTGCTGCCCGAAGAACTGCTGCGGCCGGAATTGTAGCTGCGGCCGGAGTTGTAGGTTCGGGTGTTGCTGCCGGAGTTATAGTTGCGTGAGGAGTTGGAGTTGCGGTTGGAGTTATAACTGCGGTTGGAATTTGAGTTATAGCTGCGGTTGGAGTTATAACTGCGGTTGGAATTAGAGTTATAGCTGCGGTTGGAGTTATAACTGCGGTTGGTGGTTCCGGAGTTTGTGCTCTTCGACACGCGGTCGTTGTTAAGACTGCGGTTATAATTATAGGTACGATTGCCGGAAGAACTGTTCGAGCCGGTTCTGTCTAGGTTCCTCTTGGTAGTGGTAGCGCGGTCGGTTTTCTGCATAGCGCTTCCGCTAAAGCGGTTGTTTTGGTTACGCTGATAGCGAGTGCCGGAATTGCCTGTGCCAAGACCGTTCTCTTTGTCTCTAAGAGTGGTAGACTGCATGGTGGAGGAACTCATATGCTGGCCGCGGAGCGAGCTGTTCTCACGGTTCATCTCATAGCGGTTGTTGGAGCCGGGGCGAGTTGTGGAGCCGTAATGGCCACGGGTGTTGCCGGGACGACCTACGCTGTTCGAGCCGTTGTAGTTATATCCTGGACGGGTGCTTGCCATGCCGCCGCCGTTGCCACCGCCGCTATATCCGGGACGGGTGTTGGCATATCCGGGACGGGTGTTGTGCGACCAGTTGCTGCCGGGACGCATGGGGCGGTTGTGTCCGGGACGCCAGTCGGCATAGTGGGGTCTGCCCCATCCTGGACGGTAGGGAGGATAATAAGCCGGACCCCAATAGCCGGGATAGTAGCCGGGATAACCCCAAGCGGGTCCCCAGGTCCAGGATGGTCCCCAGGACCACGACCAGGCGGGTCCCCAGGTCCAGGATGGTCCCCAGTTCCACGACCAACTGAACGACGGACCCCAGGTCCATGAGTATCTCCAACTTGATGGCACCCAGTAGGGATTATATGCATACACGGGCACGAAAGTGGGATAGCCGGAATTGTCGATTACAATCTCCACATTGCCATAGGAATTGTCGAGAATGTCACCGAGGATGTCACTATTGTCCACCACTATAGTGGGGTTGTAATATTTCTGAATCTGGGAAGTGTATACGAAATCTTCGCCGGCCTCGGCGCGGGCGCCGATGGTATCAACGGGCGATGAATAGTAGGTTTCGCCGCGACGGTTGTATGTGTCGACATCCACATTGCTGAAGTCCTTTATATAATAGGACTGCTGCTTCTTGCCGGATTTCGTTTCCTTTTGTTTCGGATTATAGTATATGTCATCGTATTCCTGAGCCTGGAGCTGGGGAATTACGAGCGCCGCAAGGGCTAATGGCAATAAAAATTTTCTCATATCATTAGGAGTTAGAGGAGTGAATGTTCTTTTACTGTAGGGGATACTCTCTTATTCTATAGGGATGTTCCTTTGATTCCGGGAATAATCTCAGGAGAATATCCGGTTCTTGCTTTGTGAAGTTTAGACCGATTGTTGGCATATCGGTTTAAATTCCGCACAAACAAAATTAGCAAAAAAACTTTAAAATTCAAACAATTAATGAATGCAATAAGTTGCATTTAAGTGAAATTAACAATTGCCTTAGCTTCCGCCTCAGCCCGGAAACAAAGGCGCGGCAAACCGATTGCGCAGAGCTTTTGGGATATTTATTTATAAGCATGGCATGGAGGCTTGGCTTTTACCATTTTAGATAGAAGCGGCGGCAGAGGCGAAGATGCTCTTCCGATGGTATGCCAGGCTCTGCCTCTAATGTGAGATTCTGTGCTTTGCATGCCAATCCATTATCTTTGAGATTCTCTGCTTCGCAGGACAAGGCATTATCTTCTTTTTTCGGGATTGGATTATTTCCGATTGATGGGGCAGATTGCTTGGCGAATTCGAGGAGGGAGCGTTTCCAGGGGGCGTGGGGATGACCGCGGAAATCTGTGCGTCTTATAGGATGATAGCCGGCTTCTGCGGCTGCCTCTATAGTGGATTCACTCTGCTCTATCGGCAGGACAAGCGCCACTCTCCCACTCTCTTTCTGCATATCTGCCGCGTGTCTTATCAGGGATATGGGTGATAGGTCGCTCTGATGTCGCGCCAGAAGACGCGCCGTGTCGGGATTCGTGATGCCCGATTCAAAATAGGGAGGATTCGAGACAATCAGATCATAGGATTTCTCGTCTTTGCCTGGTTCATCCTTATCCGGTTCAAGCGATTCTTTGCAGAGATCCAATGCTGCCATTTTCAGGAAATCGATGTGGATGGCCTTGAGGTTTGCTCTCCATGGGCATCTGGAAAAATTGCCGGAAGCCTCCTCTATTGAGGGCTGGTCAATATCTATCGCGACAATGTGGAAATCATCGGTGCTGTCGCTCAGGCGCTCGGCGAGTTGCATGGAGATAACACCGCAGCCGCAACCCACTTCCAGCACAGAATGCACCCCCTCCACATTGATCCATGCGCCGAGCAGGACGGCATCGATGCCGATTTTCATGCTGCTTCGCGAATGACTGCACTCGAATTTTTTAAATCTGAAAGGGGGCACATTTTTCTTCATATCGAAAAATTTGAGTAATTTTGCAAAATTAGCAAAAAATTCTCGCAAACCACAAGAGGAACTTTTCAGCATTTTCAGAGACTTTCATGGTTTGCGGGAGTTGTCTTGACTGTGTATGCACGGTTCAAGATTTGTCAAATCGTTGTGATAATCACTATTTTACATGCAGAAGAAATCTATTCTTGACATAGTGGCCACGGTGCTGGCTCTTGCCGAGTCGGGCAAAGATTCCATATATAGGGAGCTGATGCCGAAGCGCGCCGGAGTGGAGAGGCTTCTTTTCGGCGGCAAGACCGAGAAGTATGAGCTTGATGAACCTCTGATAGCCATCCCTGTGGATGATGAGGTGTTTTTCCCTGACACCAAGGTTACAATCGACCTTGACGATGAGTGGCTAATCGAGGCGGCGCGCACTGCACATGAGGAGCACTCGGTGGTGGTGGTATTCACGGATGAAAAGAGTGATGACGACCACCGCATGTCGTATACCACGGATGTAGTGGCCGGCAAGGTCGGCATATTTGGATTCATCAACGCTGTAAAGACGAATTCCGATGGCACAGCCACAGCATTTTTCATGGCTGCCAACCAAGCGGAAATCCGGGATGTGATGCCCGACCCCGACCGTCTTTTTGTCTATGCCAATGTATTGATTCCCAAACTCATCCCGCAAATCACGCAGGAGGAGCATATCATCACGGAGGCTATCAATGATGTGTATCGTGCGTTGCTGCAATTCCTTCCGGAGGAGAGCCGTCGTCAGATTGAGGAGATGCTCTCCACATTCAATGAAGCCACGATGCGCAGTCTGAGTTTCATGATGCAGAATAGTTCGCTCACCACCCGCGAGTTGCTCGACCTGCTCTCCATCGATGACCTCTCGCAGCGAAGGGTTAAGTTCCTCACCCTTCTTCAGACCAAGCTCCAGCTTTTCCAGCTTCGTCAGAGCATCCATGCGCGCACCTTCGAGGAGATTTCCCAGCGCCAGAAAGATGAGTTCCTACGTTCGCAGATGCGCAATATCCAGGATGAGCTCACCGATGGCCTTGACCCCGAGGTGGCTGCGCTCAATGAAAAGGCCGAAACCAAGGAATGGAACGAGGAAACCCGCGAGGCTTACGAGAAGGAACTGAAGCGTCTGCTCCGGTATCCGCCGAATTCCCCGGATTATGCACTGCAATATTCATATCTGGAGACATTCCTTTCTCTGCCCTGGCAGCATTGCGACCGCGCCGAATTCAAACTCGAGGACGTGGAGCGTGTGCTCGAGCGCGATCATTATGGGTTAAAGAAGGTGAAAGAGAGAATCCTGGAGCAGATGGCAGTGGTGAAATTGCGCAACGACATGAAGTCGCCGATTCTGTGTCTGTACGGACCTCCGGGAGTAGGAAAGACGTCGCTTGGCAAGTCGATAGCGGAGGCAATGGGCCGCAAATATATGAGGGTGGCCCTTGGCGGCGTGCACGATGAGGCGGAGATCCGCGGCCATCGCCGCACATATCTCGGTTCGATGCCCGGCCGCATCATCTCCGCCCTGGAGAAGTGCGGAACGAGCGACCCGGTGCTTGTGCTCGACGAGATTGACAAGATGGGAGCCGACTATAAGGGCGACCCTTCCACAGCCTTGCTCGAGGTGCTCGATCCGGAGCAGAACTGCAAATTCCACGACAATTACATCGACCATGACTACGACCTCTCCCATGTGCTCTTCATAGCCACAGCCAATGACATTTCCGGAATATCCGGTCCACTTCTCGACCGCATGGAGATCATTCCTATCGACGGATATGTGGAGCAGGAGAAGGTGGAGATTGCCAGGCGCCATCTTGTTCCCAAGAATCTGCGCGAGCATGGTTTTGAGGAGAATGAGATGACATTCGATGATGGGGCACTCCTTACAATCATCGACAAATATACCCGCGAGAGCGGCGTGCGCTCGCTAGAAAAGAAGATAGCGGCCGTGATTCGCAAGCAGGCGTGTCTGAAGGCTTCGCATAAGGAATTTCCGGCTGTTATCACAAAGGAGATTGTCGAGGAGTATCTTGGACCGCAGCAGGTGTTCCGCGATGAATATGAAAATAATGAGACCGCAGGCGTGGTGACAGGTCTTGCCTGGACACAGGTCGGCGGCGAGGTGCTTTTCATAGAGTCCTCCGTGGCCCCCGGCAAGGATTTCAAATTGAATATAAGCGGCAATCTCGGCAATGTGATGAAGGAATCAGCCGAAATTGCAATGTCTTATATTCGCAAACATGCCGGTGAGATTGGCATTGAGTCCAAGCTTCTCAATAATGCGCATGTGCATATGCATGTGCCGGAGGGTGCTGTGCGCAAGGATGGTCCCTCGGCCGGAATCACAATACTCACGTCGTTTGCCTCGGCATTCACCAAACGCAGGGTGCGTGAGCGTCTCGCCATGACTGGAGAACTCACTCTGACAGGCAAGGTGCTTCCTGTGGGTGGCATCAGGGAGAAGGTGCTTGCAGCCAAGCGAGCCGGAATCAGCACCGTGATGCTTTCCCGGAAAAATGAGAAGGATATAAAAGAGATCCCCTCGGAATTTCTCGAGGGGATGGAATTTCACTTTGTGGATTCAGCCGAAGAGGTGCTTGATTTCGCATTGCTTGATGAGCCAGCCTTGCGGTGAGCGCCTCCGCGGTGTCTTCTCCGCTTCGGTTTCTCCTCTTTTGATTGACTGTCTGAAACTTCCGGTCTGGCATCAGCCTTGCCGGAAGATTTTCTTTTACCGCCTGCTTTACCTCCGGAGCGACGGCCTGATTTCTTTCGTCCTGACACGTCCTTATTATAAGCGGGAGTATCGCCGAATTCCTTGTCGACCTCGGCCTTAGGCATCTCCTTTTCCAGGAGGCGTTCGATTTTGCGGAGGCGGAACATATCCTCGGGCGTGACGAAAGTCACGGCTTTGCCGTCGCGGTCGGCGCGGGCCGTTCGGCCGATGCGGTGCACATAGTCCTCGGCCTCATGCGGCACATCATAATTGACCACCATCTCGATGTCGTCGATGTCGATGCCTCGCGAGAGGATGTCGGTGGCGACAATCACATTGGTCTTTCCCGATTTGAAATCGAGCATCACATTGTCGCGTTGTGTCTGGTCAAGGTCGGAGTGCATCTCGGCGATTTTCAGGTTCTGCTTGCGCATCTCGCGGGCCAGCTGTTTCACCTTCAGTTTCGACGAGGAGAATATAATCACCCTGTGGGGCGGATTCTCCTTGAAAATCTTCTTGAGAATCGGCATTTTCTGCGTTTCATAGCACACATATGCCGACTGCTCGATTTTCTCAGCCGGTTTTGAGACGGCGAGTTTTATTTCAAATGGGTTCTTCAGAATCTTATTGGCCATCTGCTGGATTTTAGGGGGCATTGTGGCCGAGAACATCAGGATTTGGGTTTCCTGCGGAAGGTGCGACACAATCTGCATGATATCCTCATAGAACCCCATGTCGAGCATACGGTCGGCCTCGTCGAGCACGAAGAATGAAACTCTCGAGAGGTCCACATAGCACATGCTGAGATGGGCAAGGAGACGTCCTGGGGTGGCAATCACCACATCGGCACCCATCTTGAGGCTGCGGCGTTGCTGGTCGTAGGCGTAGCCGTCGGTTCCGCCATAGATGGCAATGCTGCTCACAGGCATGAAATAGGCGAAACCCTGCATCTGTCGGTCGATCTGCTGGGCAAGTTCGCGCGTGGGTGCCATCACCACACAATTGACGGCGTCCTCCGGAAAACCGCCTTCGGCAAGTTCGTTGATAACAGGGAGAAGGTAGGCGGCAGTCTTGCCGGTGCCTGTCTGTGCGCATGCAAGGATGTCGCGGCCCTCGAGCACGGCCGGGATGGTGGCCTCCTGAATGGGCGTGCACTCTTCAAAGTGCATATCATAAAGACCATCGAGCACATCGTCGTTGGTCAATATCTCATCAAATCTCATAATTGGGAAATCGTGTAATACTCTGCAAAATTACTAAAAATTTTTAACATTGTTGGAGATATCGGGATTATGGGATCTATAGGGCATAAAGGTTATGGGACATATGGGAATTTTTTTAGACCAGGCAGAAATTTTTTCAGATATAACTCTCGGAATTTCAACGAGATATGAAAAAATCAAAAAACCGCTTAAAAATTTATAAAAATTGAACTTTTCCCGGAACAATTTTGACTTGAGCCGTGTTTCTAATGTGTCAATTAATTAAAACAACTGCAATGAAAACAAAACAAAGCTTCGAGGAAAGACTCGTAGGACTTCAGGGCAATCTTTTAAACTTCGCATATCAGCTCACCACCAACCGTGAACAAGCTGAGGATCTTCTGCAGGACACCACGCTCAAGGCGCTTGACAACGAAGATAAATACGTAGACAATGTGAATTTCAAAGGATGGATATTCACAATAATGCGCAACATCTTCATCAACAATTACCGTCAGAATGTAAGAAAAGCGACGGTGATCGACCAGACCGAAGATCTCTATCACCTCAACATCTGCCAGGAATCAGGATTCAGCACTCCGGAAGGCTCATTCGCCGTGAAGGAGATATCGATGGCACTCAATGCTTTCCCCGCAGAATACAGAGAGCCCTTCAATATGTTCGTATCCGGATATAAATACAACGAGATAGCCGATAAGCTCAATCTTCCGTTAGGCACAGTGAAGAGCCGCATCTTCTTCACCCGCAAGCGTCTCCGCGAGCAGCTTAAGGACTATCAGGGATAATTAATTGGTTTTAAGGTTTAGGAATTAAGGAATAAGTTTTAATAATTGACACCCCTGTCTCCCCGAGGGAGATATCAAAAACCGGACTCTGCAATGCGGAGCCCGGTTTTGACATATTTGACATATTTGGCTGTGTGGGCTTTTTTTTCTAAATTTGCAAAAGAAATGAAGACATCGTCGCTAATAGGATTCCTGCTTTTGCTCGTGGTGTGGATATGGCTTGCCATCCAGCTGCTGAGCACGGGCGGCATAAATTTGAAGAACATCCTGATTCTTGCCATGTCGGGCATCATATGCTTTGTGCCCCTCATGCGCAAGTTGCGCGAAAAGCAGAACGGAAACAACTCCCGTCCTGAATAAATTTCATGCTATGACTGATATCTTGGAACATCTTCCCGATCGATATCCAATATTATCCCAGATAAAAAGCCCGGCCGACCTGCGCGCCCTTCCGGAAGAGACGTTGCCGGAATTGTGCAAGGAGATACGCTCATATCTTATTGGCAGCCTGTCGACCAATCCCGGGCATTTTGCCTCGAGCATGGGCGCCGTGGAGATTATCGTGGCGATGCACTATGTGTTCGACACTCCGCGCGACAGGGTGGTCTATGACGTTGGCCATCAGGCATATGCCCATAAGCTTCTTACCGGACGTCTCGAAGCTTTCGCCCGCCAGCGCACGAAGGGCGGCATCAGCGGATTCCCCACTCCGGCCGAAAGCGAATATGACACTTTCATGTGCGGCCACGCCGGCAATTCGATTTCCGCAGCCCTCGGCATGGCAATCGCCGACATGAACACCCTCGGCGAGGAGGACCGCAAGACCGTGGCCCTTATCGGCGACGCCTCCATAAGCGGAGGACTCGCATTCGAAGGCCTCAACAATGCATCCAATAATCCCAACAACCTGCTAATTATCCTCAACGACAATGAGATGTCGATTGATGATAACGTTGGCGCGCTGCATCGCTATCTCTCCAGCATCAACACATCGTCGGGTTATAACCGGATGCGTTTCCGCATCTACAATTTCTTCCGCCGTCATGGCTTTGTCAACGACAAGCGGAAGGGACTTCTGCTCCGCTTCAACAATGCCCTGAAGGCTGTGATTGCAGGCCAGCAGAATATTTTCGAGGGGTTGAATATCAGATATTTTGGACCGGTCGACGGCAATGATGTGCTGCGTCTTGTGAAAGTGCTTCGAGACATCAAGGAGATGAAGGGTCCCCGAATCCTGCATCTGCACACAGTGAAAGGCCATGGTTATGGTCCGGCCGAAAACAATCCGAGCACATGGCACGCTCCCGGCAAGTTCGACCCTGCCACAGGTCAGCGTCAGGCCGAGATAAAGAAGAGCGACATACCCAACTGGCAGAATGTGTTTGGGGAAACCCTTGCAGAGTTGGCACAAACCCGCCCAGAAATCGTGGGCATCACTGCGGCAATGCCAAGCGGCACATCAATGAACTGCATGGCCCGCTTCCCCGGAAGATATTTCGACGTGGGAATCTCCGAAGGACATGCAGTGACTTTCGCCGGAGGACTTGCCGCCGCAGGGAAGCGACCCTTTGTGGCCATATATTCCTCATTCCTTCAGCGGAGCTTCGACAATATCATCCATGATGTCGCCATCCAGCATCTTCCGGTCACTTTCTGCATCGACCGGGCCGGAATCGTAGGAGAGGATGGAGTGACACACCACGGCATGATGGATATCGCCTATCTCCGCATGATACCCGGAATGAAAGTGGCCTCCCCTATGGATGCGGCCACACTCCGAAATCTCCTTTTTACCGCCACGCAGTCTGATGGCCCCCTTTCAATCCGCTATCCTCGAGGGAAGGCTGATACGGTCGACTGGAAAACGCCGATGGAACGCATAGAGCCGGGGCGCAGCCGGATTTTGAGTCAACGTAAGAGTGCCAAGGTGGCAGTGCTCAGCATCGGCCCTGTGGGTCTCGATGTTGTGGAGGCGCTCAAAAATCTTGAGAGGCAGGGCATCATGGCCGACCATTACGATATGATATGGGCCAAACCTCTCGATGAGCAGCGACTCCTGGAGATTGCCTCAGGATATGCCGGTGTGGTCACAGTGGAGGACGGAGTGATAAGCGGAGGGTTCGGCTCAGCAGTGGCCGAATGGATGCAACGCAATGACAGGTCTCTGAAAGTCAAGATGCTCGGCATTCCCGACCAATGGGTTTATCAGGGAACGGTGTCGGAACTGCGCCACGACTGCGGATACGACCGTGAGGGAATAGAGAAGGCGGTGAAGGAAATGTATGAAACTCTTGAAAATAGCGTAGAAAATCGATGAAGATTATCATAGCCGGTGCAGGAGAGGTGGGAACGCACCTTGCCAAGATGCTGTCGAAGGAGAATCAGGACATCACACTTCTCGACAGCGACCAGGCACGCCTCGACATGATAGACTCGAAATATAATCTGATGACATGGAATGGTTCCACGTCATCGTTTGAGAGTCTGAACGATGTGGGCGTGGCTGATTCCGACCTCTACATAGCAGTGACGCCATATGAAACGCGCAATATCACAAGCTGCGCCATCGCCAAGCGCCTCGGCGCAAAGAAAACGGTGGCGCGCATCGACAACAGCGAGTTTCTGATTCCACGCAACGGCGATGTGCTCAAGGATCTCGGTGTGGATTATCTTATCTATCCGGAGAATGTGGCTGCAAATGAGATATCAGTAGCCCTCAATCATAACTGGGCGCGATATTGGTATGAACTTCACGATGGACAGCTCCAGCTTATCGGCGTAAAGATTCGTTCAAATTCCGTGCTTCAGAATGTCAAACTGAAAGACCTTCCTGTCACCACACATGATTTCCACATTGCGGCCATAAAGCGCAACAACGAGACCATCATCCCTAACGGTAATGACGAGATATTGCCCGACGACATAGTGTATTTCATCACTACGCCGGAGCACATCCCCACGGTGCGGGAACTTTGCGGCAAGAAAAAACTCACGATAAGGAAGGTGCTGATAATGGGTGGCAGCCGCATCACGCGCCGTTTCGCCAAACTCTATTCTGAAAAATTCCATATCAAGATAATAGATAAGGATATGGCTAATTGCGAGGAGATGGCCACGATGTTTCCCGAATGCGAGATTGTATGCGGCGACGGCCGCGACATCGAGGTGCTCCGCGATAACAACATCTACCAGTATGATGCCTTTCTGGCATTGACCGACTCTTCGGAGACCAATATCCTTGCCTGCATGACAGCCAAGGAATTCGGAGTGCCCAAGACAATCGCCGAGGTGGAGAACCTGCAGTTTTTCAGTCTTGCCGAGAATATGAATATCGGCACCATCATCAATAAGAAACTCCTCGCTTCGAGCCGCATATACAAGATCCTGCTTGACACCGATGAAACCAACTCCCGCTTCTTCGCTCTTCCAGATGCAGAGGTGGCGGAGATCACGGTGAAAGAGGGCTCCCGCATCACGCGCCATCCGGTGAAGGATCTCAAGTTGCCATTCGGCATGACGCTGGCGGCGATGGTGAGAGAGGGTAATGTGATGCTCGTGGGTGGCAACACACAGATAAAGGGTGGCGACATTGTGGTGGTATTCAGTTTGATGGGCACCCTGCAGAGGGTGGAAAAATGGTTCAATTGAGATGGCCGCCATACGAATGAAAAATTATAGGGACCTCCCCTATATCAATTTCCTGCTTCTCCTGAGAATCGTGGGATATCTTTTGGTGATAGAGTCGGTGTTCATGGTGATACCCGTGATAGTGGCTTTATGCACTAAGACAGAGGGAGTGCTCCCCTTCCTTCTCTGCATGCTTGGCACGGGGGGATGCGGTGCGCTGATGATGCTGATCCGACCGCGCACGCGGGATATGGGCAAGCGCGAGGCGATTATCCTGACCGGCTTCACATGGGTGGTGCTTTCCCTTTTCGGCATGGTTCCCTTCATTGTGTATGGCACGCATCTCTCGGTGACAGATGCGTTCTTCGAGACGATGAGCGGCTTTACCACCACCGGCGCCAGCGTGCTCAACACGCTGGCCGATGTGCCAAAGTCGATTCTTGTGTGGCGGTGTGTGATTCAATGGATTGGCGGTCTCGGAATTATCCTCTTCACGCTTGCCGTGGTGCCGATGCTTAATTATTCCGGCGGCATGCAGCTATTCAATGCCGAAGTGACCGGAATCACCCACGACAAATTGCGTCCGCGTGTAAGCTACACTGCCAAAGGTCTTTGGGCTGTTTATGCAATCCTGACACTCATTCTCATCATCCTGCTGAATTTCTCCGACATGGACTTCTACGACGCGCTCTGCTATGGAATGTCCACGATGTCGACCGGCGGCTTCAGCAATAGCGACATGAGCCTTGGCCAGTGGAACAGCGTATATATCAAGATTGTGATGACGATATTCATGTTTCTCGGAGGTGTGAATTTCGCCCTTATCTATAATGCTGCGCGAGGCAAAACCAAGGATCTTGCCAAAAACACGGTGCTGAAGGTATATATCTGGATCATAGCGATAAGTTATCTGATTCTTGTGGTGAGCATCATATTGGGCCATGAGGTCAAGAATGTGGCGGATGTCACGATTGATCCCCTTTTTCAGGCCGTGTCGATACTATCCTCCACCGGAATCACGGAACCTCACTTCTTCGACCAGGGCCCGCTCGCGCTTGTGCTCATAATCATCCTGATGGTGATGGGAGCATGCGCGGGAAGCACATCGGGAGGCGCCAAAATCGACCGCTTTGTGGTGCTTTTCAAGTTCCTTCGAAATGAGTTCTATAAGATGATGCATCCGAATGCCGTGACCACAGTGAGCATCAACGGCAAGGGTACCTCGACGGCCATCGTGCAGAAAACGATAGCCTTCCTTTTTGTATATGGCATCGTGATAGTGGCCGGCGGCATGGCATTGTGTCTTATGGGGCTGCCGCTGAAGGATGGCTTCTTCTGCGCCCTCTCGGCCATATCGAGCACCGGACTTGGCACCGAGGCCACCGGAATCGGCGGCAATTACGCGCTTGTGCCTGACGCTGCCAAATGGCTTTTGTCATTCATCATGCTTGTGGGACGTCTCGAACTCTTCACTGTCCTGCTTGTGTTCACCCCCTCCTTCTGGAAGAAATAATAGCGGTGGCAGTCAGTAAGCCCCCATCCCATAGCAGGGGCGACCGATTTTTGATGCAGCTCAGCAAGTTGAAGAGGGAGCGATGCGGGCATCGTGACCGATGAGACTTGGCTGAGATGCGCAAAAAGCGGTCGAACCTACATTAACATTTTTGTGGGATGGGGTCTAAATAAGGACTGAGCATAAAAAAAGTGCTGCGGCATAAGTCGCGACACTCTTATTAGTGAATCTTTGTGGTATTTTAATCTTTGTGGTATAGATTATTTGTCTTCCATAATGCAGATTGCAACGCGGTTCCAGGATTCCTCCTCAAACATGTTACCGATGCCTTCGCCCTCGGCTACGATGCGGGATGCCGGAATTTTGTAGCGTTTCATCAGAGCGTCTTTCACAGACTGTGCGCGGTTCTTGGCAAGACGGATGTTGACCTCTTCAGGACCATCTTTCGATGCGTAACCCTTGATCACAACCTTGCTCTTAGGATGATTGTTGAGGTAAGAAGCAATCATCTCAACATTGGGCTGCTGGTCGGCGCCAATCACTGAACTGCCAATCTTGAAGAAGATGTAGCGTACGCTGGAAAGCTGGTTGGTGACCTCTTTCACAACCTTGGGAGCTGCGTTCTTGCAAGCCTCGAGCTGAGCGGCCAGATCGGCATTGGACGCCTGGAGCGAACCATTTTCAGCTGTAGCGGCTTTCAACTCGCCACGGAGATTGTTGACCTCGGCATTGAGTGCGTCGATCTCTGAGCGGTCGAGTGTGGCGCAGCGGAATCCGTTGCCTCCGATATGATAGCTTACGCCTGCTGTCAGGTTGAAGTTGGCGTTGTTGATATTATAGGAGGCTGTGCTGTTGCGTGTGGGATTGCTTGTCATGTCCCAGAGAATCGATGGTGTGATGTTGATGGTCACATAGTCGCTGACATTAAAGTTGAAGTTCAGTCCAACCTTTGTGCCGAAATAGTTAATATCGTGAATGCGGGTTTCATATCTGTGTCCCCAGCCTGCTCCGGCCACAAGTTCCATATCGAATGGACGGGTCTGGCAAGGATAGCCTCCGAAGAGGTTGAAGAGGTTTACGCCTCCGTACATTCCTACATAGGAATCGTCGAATGCTGTGGAACTCTGAGGTCCACGGGCTGTGGAGGTGTTGATACCGAAGAGACCTTCAACGCCAAGTTTGAACGTCGGGGTAATCTTCTTGTCAAAATGCAAGCCGACAATAGGACGCATGCCACCGAAGAATGCACTTCCATGCATGGGGGTGGTGACGCCTGCGTCAAGTCCGATTGACCAGTTGTCGCCAAATTTCGGGGCTGTCATAATATTGTCCTGGGCAAAGCCACTTGCTGTGGCTCCAAGAGCCAACGCAGCAATAAGGAAATACTTTTTCATAGCAATTTAAGTTTATTTTGAGAGGTCATGACGCATTGATGTCTTTGTCATTCCCTCCGGGGTTATATACCTTAAACAACTATACCCTCCGAAAAGGTTAAAAAAAATATGCCCTTCAGCATTTTTTTTTAGCGAGGATTATTGACAGAGTGATATAACATTAAGATTATTAAAGAGATAGCGCCATGAATAAGAAATTATCCATGGCGCTTATTAATTGATATATTTGTATAAAAATTTTGTGAGGCAAGGCCTAATCGGCAGGAGATGTGCCTGTGCCGGAGCCCGAACCCGTGCCTGAGGAGACGCCGTTGCGTTTGAACTCAATGATGTTGATGTCGCCCCCTTTCTTATATTTCTTGCCATCGGCTCCGCGGGCCTCTATCACATAATAGTATACGCCTGCCTTTACAGGTTTACCTTTATATTTGCCGTCCCAGCCCTGCGACGGGTCGGAAAACTGGAACACCTGGTTGCCGTAGCGGTCGAAAATCCAGCAATTGAATTCTGTAAGGGAGCGATATCCCACCTTCCATTCGTCGTTCACTCCGTCACCATTGGGAGAGAAGGCATTAGGGATGCGAAGTTCGGAGCTGCCTATCTCTATGGTGTAGACATCACCATAGGCTTCACATGTGCCATCATTGTTGCTGCCCACGAAGCGCACGTAGAATGTGCCCTCCTGGTCGAAGGTATATTCGAGATTCTGCTGGTTGAAACGATACTGGATATATTCGAAACCCTCGTCGGAGGCAATCTGCCATTCGTTGTGAATCACGGCATCGGTGGCGAATGCCGAGAAAGTGAAATCAGCCGGAGCGGAGCCGCCGAGTCCCTGCGTGTCAGCTTTCACCATATTGGAGGGAACGTCGGGATTATCGTCGGGGGCATTTGTCTGCTCGCATGTGGTGTGCACGGCCACGCCATTCGCAATGAATGCAGGCGATGTGACCTGCAGGCCCATACCCCAGGCTTCCAGGAAGCGGTCACCCTTCAGGATGAAATCGGAATTGCAATAGAGAGGGGGCGTGATGCTGATTGGATTGGTGAGATGATCGAGGGTCTTAACAGCCTGCGTCTGGATGAAATTCTCGGAATCGTCGCTCCATTCGAGGTTGTTGTATTGAAGCTGCAATTCGCGCGACAGCTCCTTCTGACGGCCGTCGATGGTGTAATAATGTATAGGTCCGCCATCCCCTTCGGCCGCAATCAGAGTATTGTCGCAATTGCTCTCCACAGAAGGATTCAATGCGCTGAGAGTGAATTTGTGAGGCAGATAATTCACCACCCAGATGTAGGTGGATTTCCCCGAATCCTCAATGATATATCCCATATCGCCTGCAGGATTGGACACGCGCGCCTCAGTGCCATTGAATTCGAATGAAACGGGCTCGGCATATCCGCCGCCAAGATTGCTGTAACGTTGGATGGTGGGACGGCCGGAAAGGTCGGACACAATCATTTCCGAGAGCTCAGAGGCATCATAGACCACATAAATCCGGTCAAGACCTGTCTGCTTGTCGGCTGTGTATTCAAGCACTTTACGCGACTGGCCGGCGAAATCTACGGTCACCGCAAAAGCCGGAGTTGCAGCCGATGCGATAGCCATCGCCGCAAAAAGCGAAAACAGTTTATGAGATGATGTGAAAATTGTCATGACGAAGGGGCGACATATTATCATCGCCTGAATAATTAACGTAAACTGTCGCCCCTATAGTGCATGACCCTACTACTTCTTGGCCTTCACCGGCGCGTCGGGTGTGGTGGTAGGCCATGGGAAGTTGGTGGGATTCACAGTAAGGTGGATGTTCTTTTTGTCAAGGCGCACCTGGATGTAGTTGGTGAGTTTCTCTCGCTCCTGCATGGTGAGTCCCATAGGTGCATTCACGAAAATCATATTGACGGTGTCATATTTCTGTTCGTCAACTGCGGCGGCCACCATTCTGGCGAGCGCGATGTCGCGGATGCCCGGGAAGAGAACCTTCACCTCCGGCCGAACGGCTACGCTTTCGTCGGAGAAGCGTTTCTGGGTGGCCAGCATATTCTTCAGCGAATCCACCTCATACATCTTCTTTGCCAATTCATTCTGTATCAGTTTGTAAAATTGACCGGAAGATTCATTGCCCGTCTCATTCGTCATTGCAAAGCCCTGCTTGATATTGAGGATTGTGCCTCCTAATCCTAAGGAGTCCATCTTGTTGACCATGGCCAGCTGCAGCGAATCTTTCGGGAGCGCCTCTCCTATGAGCGTAACGTCGATATAGCGTTTGTTGCCCTCCACATATTCCTTATGATTGAGCACCGAAGTGTTCGGGAACACCATATATTGAGTCACAAAGTCCTCGGCCTTCTGCATGAAGATGCTCTTCTGAATCATTACGACCGTTAGATAGATACTGACGCCTACAGTGGCAATAACCACACCGTATGCGATATTGCGAACCCTTTTAGCCCGGCCCTCATTCTGATAGACCACCTTCTTGAACCCCATCATCTTCACGCCAATCCATGTGGCCACAAGGATGAAAATCATATTGGTGAAGAAGAGATAGAGAGCGCCAAAGAAGAAATTCATCTGCCAGGTGGCCAGTCCGTAACCGGCGGTGCAGAGAGGAGGCATAAGGGAAGTGGCGATTGCAACGCCGGGCATCACCTGCCCCTTGTCCTTGCACGCTATGCTGAGGATTCCGGCCGCTCCACCGAACAGGGCCACGAACACATCATAGATTGAGGGGGAAGTTCTTGCAAGCAACTGGCTCGAGCCTTCATATTGCGGCGAGATGAGAAAATAGATCGCCGATGCCACAAGACTGCCAAGCACAGCGGCGCCGATATTCTTCAGACTCCGCTTCATCAGGGTGAAATCCTGGATGCCGATGCCTAGGCCGATGCCGATGATTGGTCCCATCAGCGGGGAGATGAGCATGGCGCCGATGATTACCGGTATGCTGTTGGTGTTCAGACCTAAAGAGGCAATGAAGATGGCGAAAATAAGGGTGAGCAACTGGCTCCCCTTAAAGGAAACGCCCCCGCGAATACTGGTCTCTATATCATTCTGGGGCTCAAGATCGTTCTTTACATTGAAATATGATGCTATGTCGGTTTTCACCTGGAGCATCTTTTCCTTGAATGCGCTCATAGTGGAATATCTTTTAAATAGTAACAATAGAATCGGAAATTTTGCTTAAATTTGCGATAAGAAAAATCTGAGGTAATTAAGACCGCACTAAGACCGAACACTATATGGACAAGGCGAAAGTCAACTTAAAGGGAATGGGCGTGGCGCTAATCACCCCCTTTACCCGTGATAAAGAGATAGATTTCGATGCACTCGACCGAGTATTGGCACATGTTGTAGGACATGGCGCCGATTATCTTGTGGTGCTCGGCACCACGGGCGAGACCCCTACCCTTACACCCGAGGAAAAGCGTCTGATCAGCCGCTATGTGGCCGACAAGTGCAAGGGCAGGCTTCCGCTGATACTGGGCATGGGCGGCAACAACACGCAGGCCGTGACAGAGGAGATCCGCAATTTCGACTTCACCGGATATTCGGCCATCCTGAGCGTGGCTCCCTTCTATAACAAGCCCTCGCAGGAGGGACTTTACCAGCACTTCAGCCATATCGCTGAAAATTCGCCACTTCCCGTGGTGCTTTATAATGTGCCCGGACGCACCGGTGTCAATATCAAGGCCGAGACCACTCTGCGGCTTGCAAGAAAGTATCCGAATATCATCGGCATCAAGGAGGCCTCAGGCATATTCAAGCAGATAGAGGAGATAATCCACAATAAGCCCGAGGATTTCCAGGTGGTGTCGGGCGACGATGCCCTCACCTACCCGCTGATCACTTTGGGGGCCGTAGGTGTGATTTCAGTGGTTGGCAATGCCTTCCCGTCGGAATTCGGCAAGATGGTTCGTCTGCTTCTTGAGAAACGTCTCGACGAGGCCCTACCCATCCATTACCGCTTCTCTAAGCTTTATGAGGAACTTTTCATTGACGGCAACCCTGCCGGCGTGAAATCTTTGCTACATGCCATGGGAATGATTGAGAATGAGTTGCGTCTGCCTCTCGTGCCGACGCGCCTTGAAACCAGCGACCAGCTTCGCAGGATACTGAATGAATTGAGTGCGCGATGATTGATCCCGCCACAGTACAGAAAATAAAGGATTCTGCCGACATCGTGGAGGTGGTGAGCGATTACGTCCACCTTATCCGCCGTGGCAGCAACTTTATGGGTCTCTGCCCGTTTCACAACGAGCGGACACCCTCCTTTTCCGTTAACCGGCGAAAGAATTTCTGTTACTGCTTCTCCTGCAAGAAGGGCGGCGGCCCGGTGAATTTCATCATGGAGAAGGAGGGGCTCTCATATCATGAGGCCCTTCTTCATCTTGCCAGGAAATATGGCATCGAGGTGCAGGAACGCGAACTCACCGATGAGGAGCGGCGTCGCCAGTCGGAAAGAGAGGCGATGCTTGTGGCCAACGAATGGGCGATGCGCAAAATGGAGGATGACCTGCTTCACACCGATGAGGGACGCGATGTGGGCCTTTCCTACCTTACTGAGCGAGGCGTTACCGACGAGGCGATGCGCGCTTTCCATCTGGGCTATGCCATTGACAATGGACAGCATCTCTGCAGCGCTGCCCGTAAAGCAGGTTTCGACCTTGAGGTGTTCAAAAATCTCGGACTTGTGGGCACTTCCCAACAGGGGCGTGACTATGACCGCTTCCGTGGCCGCGTGATTTTCCCTATCCTCAATACGTCGGGGAAAGTGATTGCATTCGGTGGCCGCGACCTGAAGGGGGGACTTGCCAAATATATAAATTCTCCCGAATCCGAACTCTATAAGAAGAGCAATGAACTCTATGGAATTTTCCAGGCTCGTTCGGCAATCGTGCGCGAAAACAAATGCTATCTTGTAGAGGGATATATGGATGTGATCGGCATGTGGCAGTCGGGTATGAAAAACGTTGTGGCCTCCTCCGGCACGGCGCTTACCGACGGCCAGATTGCCATGATTCATCGCTTCACTGATAATATCACCCTTATCTACGACGGCGACAGCGCCGGCATCAAGGCTTCGCTTAGGGGTATCGATATGCTGCTTCGCCATAAACTGAATGTGAAGGTGATGCTGCTCCCCGACGGCGACGACCCCGATTCCTTCGCCAAGAAGCATACTCCCCAGGAATTTCAGGAATATGTGAAGGAGCACGAAACCGACTTCATCCGCTTCAAGGTGCAGGTGATGCTTGCCGATGTGAAGAACGATCCGCGCAAGCGCATCGAGGCCGTGAACAGCGTGGCGGAATCGGTGGCCAACATCAGCGATCCCGTGGCCAGGGATGTGTATGTGCAGGAGTGTGCGCGATTGCTCGATATTTCAGAAGAGGCAGTGGCAAAATCTGTCAACAGGGCGCGATATGCCTTGATGGAGAAATGGAAGCGTGAGCGCCAATGGCAGGGATTATCTGACTTATCGGACAATTCGGACAGATCGGACTTATCGGACAGATCAGACAGATCAGACAGATCGAGCTTACCGGATAATGCGGGCATGGGGGCAGTCCAGGCACAGGCACAAACTCCGGCTTTGAGCAATCCTTTTCATTCGATTGAGAGGCAGGTGATTCAATATTGCGTGAGGTACGGCTTCTTCAAGTGTATCATGCTTTTTGATGAGTCGGGCGCTGAAACAGGTGAGATGATTGACTCCGTGGAATTTGTTGATCAGGAACTCCGTGCCGATGATATGCAGTTTTCCGTGCCAATATATCACCAGATTTTGGAGGAGATATGTCTGATGCGGGAGGGGTATATGCTGCGTGAGGCTGATTTCCTCCGACAGGTTGATGAGGAGGTGCAGAAATTGCGTAAGGAGGGATTCGACAGGATTGCATCGCTCGACCTTGATGTGAACCGCATCGTGAAGGAGGAGCGAAAGCTCGAGGAGGAGGTGGAGCATTACCGCGCAGACAGGATTGAGCGGTTCAGTAAGGATTTCGTGGGCCGCGAACTTGCCAACCACCCTGATGATAATATAAGGCGTGAATCAATCGAACTGCTCAGGGAGAAATTCCATCTGAGCGCCATCTATACAAAGGAATTGTCGGTAGAAAGGATTGAGGATAAATTGTCTACTCTCGTGCCTCGTTCGATTCTGGAGTGGAAGGCGGAGCTGCTGAATGTGCGTACGCGCGATCTGCTCGACCAGATGCGCGCCTTGATGGGAAAGAATCCTGAGGAGGAGCTGCGTCTGCAGGCAGAACTGTCTGACCTTTTCGCGCTGCGAAGCGAGGTGGCTAAGGATTTGGGAGAAAGGATTCTTTTGCCGCGACAGCGCATTCAATGAATTCGTCGTCGGCCATGTCGTAAGGAAGCCAAAGAATTTTCGTGCCCCTTTTCTCCATACCCCTAAACCATGTCATCTGTCTTTTGGCAAACTGATGGATGGCCGTTTCCAGCTGGCTAACCATCTCGTCATAAGAAAGGCGGCCAATGATGTGGAGCGTTACGAATTTATATTCCAGACCATAGTATATAAGGTCGTCAGGAGCGATTCCGGAATCGAGCAGTTGCCTGACCTCATCAATCATACCCTCTTCGAGGCGGGCGTGAAGCCGCTGCGTGATGCGGTCGCGGCGCTTATCGCGGGGAATGCTCAGACCTATCACACTGCACTCGAGCGATTCGGCTTTCGCAGCATCTGCCTTCCCGGCTTCCTCGGGATGCAGGCGATACCATTCGCAAATCTCAATGGCGCGGATGGCACGCTGCTGCGTGTCGGTATCGGTATTGTTGTGAAGTGTCTTGTATCCGGATAGTATATCCGTTAGTTGATCAAGGGATTTGCCGCTCAGACTTTCACGCAGTTCGGGATTGCAAGGCACGTCTGGCAGCCGCACTCCTTTCAATGCATTTTCCACATACATCCCTGTGCCGCCGCAGATCACTGGCGTTTGCCCCCGCTGAAGAATACCGGCATATGCCTTATGAAAATCGCGAAGATAGAGGTGAAGATTATATTTGCTTCCGGCATCGGCAATGTCGATGAGATGGTAAGGAACATCTCTATATTCACCGAGGTCTTTGCCGGTGCCGATTGACATGCCCCGGTAAACCTGTCTTGAATCTGCTGAAATGATTTCGCCGCCGATGGCCTTGGCCAGAGCCACAGCCTTACCGGTCTTGCCGCATGCCGTGGGGCCGACGATTGCTATTGACGCTGCTCCCATTCGCCTTTCTTATTGGATTTCCTGTCGCCGAAGCGTCTGTCCCACCATCGTCTGAGGGCAAATCCCTTGGAGTCGGAATTAAACATCGAAATGCGAATCCACTTATCGTCTTGGAAATCGTAGTGCTTCTCATACATTTCGATGAGATCGTAGCTTGGTTTGTATGCCTTTGCCTTAATCTTTCGTACACCGTTCTCATCGTATAGTTTCTGGGTAAGCACGATGGTGGAGATTCGGTTGAGGTCGGCAAGAAGATTCCGGCCCAGCGACATCGGCGTCTCATTATATATGAGTTTCAGCATCTCGAAATCAATCCATTCTCCCTGCACATCCAGTTCAGGCAGCGGGTCGCCGGGTTTGACATAATATGCGTAGCGCAGGATTCGGTGTTTTGCAAGGTCGGGGCTTCTGCGTCCGTAGATGAATCGCAATTCACCTTTGTCATAGCCGGTGATCTTATGAATAATTCCGTTCACCTCGGATGCCGTGATACCGTTCACATTTCGTTTGGTGATGAAAGGAGTGTCAATCACATGCTTCATCGGCGTGTCGCGGTCGGCGGTCTTCAGATTGAGGAATACATTGTTGCCTGCTATGAAATAGAACCGAAGATATGTTTTTGTGGTCATATCGCTCAGTTCCTCCTCGGTGATTATTTCGCCATTCTCCTTGAGGTCGAGGTAGATGTTGTAATATCTCGAGGCGAAATAGAGCACGTCGATCACGCAGGCCACGATATTGAGCCAAAGGAACACATACCAGTCGCGGCCGTTTATGTTGGCGGCACTCACATAGGCGAAATAGAAATATGCCCACACAATCACGGAAAGCACTCCGAACAGGCATAAGAGGCTGAGGAGTTGCATGCGCGTTTCCTGAGCAAGAATGTCTCCGAGTTTTCCTCGTTCGAACGACAATCCTTTCGACAGCCGGCAGTCGACGCAGACTGCGAGTTGGGATCGCCGCATGTATACAATAACAAGAGTAACGAAACAGATGGGATTGATAAGCAGCGAAGCCACGAAGGGGTCGCCGAAGAAAGAGAGTTCTTTCGGAATCTCCACCAGATTCCAGATGAAAAGCACATTGAGGATAATGGTGGCGAAGGAATATGAGATCACGCAATAGAACATTGCGTAAGGCACAATCATGCAGTTATTGGAATTGCGCAGCTTGTTGTTGTAGAGAATTGTATAAAGAACAGCAGCGGCGCAAAGACCCACAATCGGCGAGAAATAATACGGCAGGAATCGTGACAGCAACAATGTCGCCATCAGGATGCCCACTGCCACCGCGAAATTCTTCCAGATGGCGAAGAGCTGATTGCCGTTTACTTTCTGCAGGTCCTGCATAATTGAGGTCAGTTAGAATTTAAGAAATGTGCGCCTTATGCTATTTATTTCAGATTGGTGTCGAGGAAATCGAGAATCTTGTTGAAGAGCATCGCACGGGCATTGCACATTCCCAGGCTGTGCTCGAACCCTGCGAGAGCCATCATGTCAAACACCTTGCCTTCATAATTGAGCTTGGAGGCGAACTTGAGCGTATTGTAGAAATGCACGTTGTCATCGCTCGTGCCCGACATTATGAGGAGGCGGGATTTGAGGTTGTCCGTGCGCGCCAATGTGGAGGAGGCTTCGTAACCAGCCTTGTTCTGCTGCGGTGTGGACATATATCTCTCGGTATAGATTGAGTCGTAGAAGCGCCAGTCGGTGACGGGAGCCATGGCCACGCCGGCCTTGAACTTGCAATCGGGCGATGTGAGCTCCATCAGCGTCATGTATCCTCCGAAACTCCAGCCGAAGCAGGCTGTGCGGGATGCGTCGACATAGGGAAGATTGGAGAAATATTTGGCACCGGCGAGCTGGTCGGCTGTCTCAAGGCGTCCGAGGTCCTTATAGACGCATGTGGACCATTTGCGGTCGCGGTTGCCAGTGCCGCGTCCATCAACGCAAGCCACTACATATCCTTTCGATGCGAGATAGAAGATTCCCTCCATGCGCCAGGCATTCAGCACCTGCTGTGAGTCGGGACCATTGTATTGGTACATCAGGAGGGGATATTGCTTGGAAGCGTCAAAGCCAGAGGGCTTCACAATGTAGGCGTCCATTTCCTGGCCGTCGGCATTGGGCACTTTCAGGAATTCCATCTTGGGAGCAGAGGCATATTTGGCGGCGTATTCCTCATTGAGTTCCACATCCACCATGCGCTTGCCGGTGTTATTGCAGATGGTATATTGCGTCGGGGTCTGGGAGTTGCTGTATTTCCTCAGATAGTATTCAAAGTTTTTGCTGAAGAAAGCATTCTCTGTGCCGGGCTGGGGATTCAGCATCTTCACATTGCCCTTGCGGTCCACTGAGGCTACGTTGCGGTTGATGGCTCCGTTCTGAGTGGTCTGCACATAGATGATGCCTGTCTGGGGATTGCGGCCATAGAAATTGGTCACATTCCAGTTGCCTTTGGTGAGGGAGCGGAGCAGATTGCCATTGTAGTCATATTCATAAAGGTGGCGATAGCCGGAGCGTTCGCTGCCGATAATGAATGAGGTCTTGCCGTAGTCGCGCATCTGGTAAGCGTCAGGACTGAGCCATGCGTCGCTGGTCTCAGTGAGCACGAGACGTGCCACTGTGGATGCCGGATTCACGCGATAGAGGCGAAGATTGTTCTGGTCGCGGTTGAGCACCGTAACCATCAGCTGTCTTCCTTCGCCGTCGAAACCAAAGTCGGGCACATAGTCGCTGCCAATCTCGATGTCCATCCTCTTCGTGGTGCGGTTGTCGAGATTATAGGCGAACACCTCCACTGTGGAATTGGGGTATCCGGCCAAGGGATATTTATAAGAGTATGCCTCGGGATACATATCGCCGAGGGGATCCTCATCGCAGTAGCTGCGATACTGGTCGAAAGAATATACGGGCACGTGGCTCTCGTCGAAACGGATGAAAGCTAGCGTGCAGTCGTCGGCGCTCCACCGCATTGCTGTGTGCATGCCAAACTCCTCCTCATAAGCCCAGTCGGGCACGCCATTGATCACCTTGTTGATTGCGCCATCTTTCGTGATGGCATTGTCGGTGTCATAGTCGAGATTGGAGATGAAGATGTTGTTGTCGCGGACGTAAGCCACATAGCGGCCGTCGTGCGACATTGTGGCGCCGCGCTGCGGTCCACCCTCCGACACATGTTTCAGCGTGCCGCGCATGATGTCGTAGACATAATATTCGGCTGTGAAACTGTGGCGGTAGATTTTCTTCGTCTTGTTCCAGAGCAGAATCTTCTTCTCATTCTGGCTGAGCACATATCCATCGAAGGAGTCGATCTTGAGGTCGCCTTTCACGTCGTCGATATTGAAAAGGGTCGATACCTTACGGCCTGTCTTATAGCTGAACACCTCGATTGCCTTTCCATTGTCGGAGATGGCGGCATATGTCACGCCGTCGTTGAGGGGAAGCGATTCCTTTACGGCCTCCGGGGAATTCATCGAAGGCGTGCAGTATTCTTCAATGGAGAGAGTGTCGGCGCCGGCGGAGAAGACTGCTCCTCCGATCATTGCCGCTAATATCATATGCTTATGCCAGTTCATGGTTGATTAGATTCGTGGAATATTAGATTAACATGTTAATATGCGCAGGCGAAGAGCACGCGGCGTGCGGAGGGTTTGCCTGTCACCATGCACTTGCCGGGAGTGGGATCGCCGTCGAAGGGCACGCAGCGGATGGTGGCCTTGGTTTCCTCCTTTATCTTGGCCTCTGTTTCGGGAGTGCCGTCCCAGTGGGCGAGGATGAACACACCATCCTTGATTTTCTCTTTGAACTCTTCGTAAGAGTCCACCTCGATGGTTCTTGCCTTGCGGAATTCGAGGGCACGCTGGTAAAGTGCCTTCTGGATGTCTTCGAGTTCCTTGACGATATGGTCGGCGATGCCCTCGAGCGGGAGGGTTTCCTTTTCGAGGGTGTCGCGGCGCATGAGTTCCACGGTGCCATTCTGCAGGTCGCGTTCGCCGATGGCAAGGCGTACGGGAACGCCCTTCACCTCATAGTCGGCGAATTTGAATCCGGGCCGCTTGTTGTCGGCATTGTCGTATTTCACGCTGACGCCCTTGTCGCGGAGTTCCTTTACAAGCGGTTCCACTTTCCCGGAGATAGCCTTGAGGCCCTCTTCATTCTTATAGATGGGCACGATAACCACCTGGATCGGAGCGAGTTTCGGAGGAAGCACGAGGCCGTTGTCATCGCTGTGGGTCATGATGAGCGCACCCATAAGACGTGTGGAAACGCCCCAGGATGTGGCCCATACATATTCTGGTTTGTTTTCCTTGTTCATGAAGGTCACATCGAAAGCCTTGGCGAAATTCTGGCCGAGGAAATGGGATGTGCCGGACTGGAGAGCCTTTCCGTCCTGCATCATGGCCTCGATGGTGTAGGTGTCGAGAGCTCCGGCGAAGCGTTCTGTGGCGCTCTTCACTCCTTTGATCACGGGGACTGCCATATATTCTTCGGCGAATGTGGCATAGACCTCGAGCATCTTTCTTGCCTCGGCCTCGGCCTCTTCGCGGGTGGCGTGGGCTGTGTGGCCCTCCTGCCAGAGGAATTCTGCCGTGCGGAGGAACATGCGGGTACGCATCTCCCAGCGCATCACATTCGCCCACTGGTTTACCAGGATGGGGAGGTCGCGGTAGGAATGAATCCAGTTCTTATAAGTGTTCCATATGATGGTTTCCGATGTGGGTCGGATGATGAGTTCCTCTTCGAGTTTTGCGGCTGGATCCACCACTACTCCCCCTTCGGTGTCTGTCTTGAGGCGGTAATGGGTCACAACGGCGCATTCTTTTGCGAAACCTTCTACGTGCTCTGCCTCGCGGCTGAGAAACGACTTCGGGATGAGCAGGGGGAAATATGCGTTCTGATGGCCTGTCTCCTTGAACATGTCGTCGAGCTGGCGCTGCATCTTTTCCCAGATGGCATAACCATAGGGCTTGATCACCATGCAACCTCTCACTGCCGACTGCTCGGCGAGTTCGGCCTTGGCCACCAACTCGTTATACCATTGTGAATAATTATCTGACCTTTTTGTGAAATTCTTTAATTCTTTAGCCATATTATCAGTATAAATAATACTTTATTATCAGTATAAACAATACTTTGAATCTGTTGTCTCTTACGGTGTATATCTCCGGCTTTGCCCGGCTGAAAACGCGGTTGTTATATATTTGAGCGGTGCGGGCAATTTTTTGCCCGACACACTTGGAGCAAAATTACTAAAAATTAATGAATAAATCCCCACTTCATCGAATTTTTTTACGAAAACTCAAGATTTATTTTGCGAGTAGCGCGGAGAGTCTGGATTTACAGATAGAGGCATCGGATAGAAAATGAGGGTCAGAGACAGAAAAAGCGGCGTATTCCCCGTGTGTCGGAGGGAATCGCCGCGATCAAGGCTTCTATTGTAAGTCGGTGGTTGGGAATGAAGCCGTCTGGCTTCTTTATCTGATTCTGTAGGCCGACTGGAGAGTGCGCTGGTCCTTTCCTATCCGGCGGTAGGCCAGATAAGTAGCGACAAACGCGATGATCGGCGCAATGGCCAGCGACGACCAACTCACGCAATAGGGCGAGAGCGAATGGTAGCCGTAGACCGCGCATGTGCCGGCCACTCCGAGAATGAATAAAAGCTCGATGAGGCAAAGCATACGTTGCAATCTCAGATTCTTGAAGAGAAATATGTCGATAAAGGGGATAATCATGCTCATCAGCGACACGATGAAGAGCGCCCAGGTGGTGAGATACATCCCTCCTTTGGCTCCGTCGGTCGGTATGCCCTCGATTGCAAATCCCATTGTGGTGAAATTTAGCGTATAGTCGGGCATCTGCACCTGTCCCAACGACATAAATGTGAAGCAGCCCATCATTACAGCTGCCACCAGAAGCAAAAGCGATTGCCAGCGTTGTATTACCATTTTATGCTTGCTGTTTTAATTTCGTTGTAATTTCTTCGTTGATGTTCTTTTTCGCAAAATTACAAAAGATGCAGGACATATCCAACCTGTCCTGCATCTTTTCTTACGTAATTACTACCCCTGTTAATCGATTTTTGAGCAAATTTTTCTATGTTTTCGGGGTCTTGACAATGGCACTGCAAAGTTACAATCCCTTTTCCCGTGCCGCAATACCCAATTTTAGGATTAATTTTGAATGTTGAATTAGACCCCATCCCACCAAAAATGTTAACGCAGGGGCGGCGTATTTTCGAGGAATTTTCACAAGCTGAAGAG
>OGNF01000938.1_pt1 | contig 29438 bp, 23 predicted proteins | sample 1573321 | NCBI WGS metagenome assembly OGNF01 (sample SAMEA2581911, study PRJEB24529) | metagenome | biome: Human gut stool | place: China | collected 2011 | reverse complement strand
CTGCATCAAAAATCGGTCGCCCCTGCATTAACATTTTTTATGGGATGGGGTCTAATGAGGGATTGGGTATATCAGGATATGAAAGTGGCTATTTACGGCAACCGCCGTCAGGAACGGTTTCTTCACCGGTTGCAGGATTTTTTTGTGACGCTTAAGCGTAGGGGCTTGGAGGCTTATGTAGACAGCGATTTTGCCGCGTATCTTTCTGAGTGCGGTGTGGCGACGCCGGGAGCGCATTCCGTGGATGAGTTTCCTGATGGAGTCACAGTGGTGATCAGCATCGGTGGCGACGGCACATTTCTGCGTGCGGCCCAGTGGACTGCTGACCGGGAGACGCCGATTCTCGGCATCAACACGGGGCATCTCGGTTTTCTGGCCAGTTATTCGCTCGATGAGGTTGATGAACTGGCTCGAGTGATTGTGGCGCGGATCGGCGTGGCCGAGAAGCGGATGCTGCTGAAGGTGTCGGGTGAGGATATGCCGGAAGGGATGTGGCCGTATGTGCTCAATGAGGTGGCTGTGGTGAAGGGCGACACGATGTCGATGGTGGATGTGAAGGCCTATATCGATGATTATTTCGTGGCCGACTATCTTGCGGATGGACTTGTGATTTCGACCCCGACCGGTTCTACGGCGTATAATCTTTCGGCCGGCGGTCCGATTCTGGAACCCACGCTTCATAATATGATTCTACAGCCGATAGCGCCTCATTCGTTGACGCTGCGTCCGTTGGTGATAGGGGCCGGGTCGAAGGTGTGCCTGCATATTTCGAGCCGCGGCGCGGAATGTCATGTGGGTCTTGACGGTCGGACATTCAGTCTGCCGGGAAGCGGCGCGAAGTTGATGGTGGAAAGAGCTCCTTTCTGCATCAATGTGCTTCGCCGTCAGAACACCGACTTCGCCACAATTCTGCGCAAGAAACTCCTCTGGGGCAAACGCGAAAGCGAAGACTGAATCATGATTTTGTATTGAGTCATCCGAAATCGAAACCTGCAAAATCGCATACCCGTTATATCAGCTGGCCTTTGAGGGTGGCAGAGGAGGCGTCGGTGATTATGACTCGGCGGAACTGGCCGCGCTCGGCGTCACAGCGCGGGAATACCACTACCTTATTCTGCGATGTGCGCCCGAAATATTCGTCGGCACTACGCTTCGACCGTCCCTCTACCAATACCTCAAACTCCTTGCCGATGTCGCGGCGGTTGCTGGCAAGCGACAACTCGTTCTGCAAGGCTATCATCCTGTTGAGCCTCTCTACCTTCACTTCCTCCGGCACATTGTCGGGCATCTCTCGCGACGCCAATGTGCCCGGCCGCTCCGAATATTTGAACATGAAGGCTGAGTCGAAACCGGCTTCCCGCATTAACGACAGAGTCTCCTGAAAATCCTCCTCCGTTTCATCGTGAAAACCTGTGAACATATCCGTTGACAGGCCTGCATCTGGCAGAATCTCGCGGATGGCACGCACGCGGTCCATATACCATTCGCGGGTATACTTGCGGTTCATCAGTTTCAACACCTTGTCCGACCCGCTCTGCACAGGCAGATGCAGGTGCCGGGCCAGATTGGGATGGGCCGCGATTACCCGCAGTGTCTCATCGCTCATATCCTTGGGATGGGAAGTGGTGAAGCGGATGCGCATATCCGGCGCCGCCTCAGCCACCATCGCAAGCAACTGCGGGAAAGAAACGCATTCGCCTGTGGCTGCATCCTGATAGCGATAACTGTTTACATTCTGCCCCAGAAGTGTGGCCTCCTTATAGCCGCGCTCACGGAGGTCGGCCAGTTCGCGGAGGATGCTGCCCGGTTCGCGGGAACGTTCGCGGCCACGAGTGTAAGGCACAATGCAATAGGAGCAGAAATTATTACACCCACGCATAATCGAGATGAACCCCCCCACGCCCGCGCCGAGGCGACGGGGCACTATGTCGCGGTAGGTCTCCGTGGTGGAAAGTTCCGTGTCGATAGCCGGATTTCCCGTTTCGGCCTCCGCTACAAGCTGAGGAATCTGCTGATATGCATCCGGGCCGGCCACAATGTCGACGCCGTGCTTCTCAATCAGTTCATTCTTCAGACGCTCCGCCATGCAACCGATTACGCCAATTAGAATACGTCTGCCCGACTTGCGCCGCAACGAATTCCAATAGGCGAGGCGCGAATAGATCTTCTGCTCAGCGTTGTCGCGGATGGAACATGTGTTGAGCAGAACGGCAGCCGCCTCGGCGTCATTTTCGGTAGGTTCATAGCCGGCCAACGCCATCTGCGCTGCAACCACTTCAGAATCAGCTACATTCATCTGGCAGCCATAGGTTTCTATAAGCACCCGCTTCGTGGCGGCGGGATTTTTATCGGATTCGGGCAAAAAAAATGTATTCATTTGTTTGATAGTTTTCGCACATTTTTATTATTTTTGTGCAGAAATTTGAAAAGGGGTCAGATAGTCCTCTGTGAGGAAAATCTCCCCAAAGTTACAAAATTTGCCCAAAAAGAAAAAATCAAAAATCAGGAGTTGCTGATAATGAGTAAATTCCACGAAAAATCTTAAATCTATATAACCAATGAGTATTCCTTTTATCACGGCAGAAGAAGCCGCTCTTCAGATCAAGAACGGTGACAACATCGCAACGTCAGGATTCACTGCATCGGGAACGCCGAAAGTAGTGACAGTGGCACTGGCCGAGCGCGCCAGAGAACTTCACGCCAAAGGCGAGGACTTCAAAATCAACCTGTTCTCCGGAGCATCTACCAACGATCACGTTGACGGCGAACTTTCCCGTGCCAACGCGATAGCCATCCGCACACCTTACCAGAGCCAGAAGGATGCCCGCGCGCTTGTGAACTCAGGCCAGATGAACTATATCGACCTTCATCTCTCGCATCTTTCGCAGGACCTGCGCTATGGTTTCTATGGCGACATTGACGTAGCCATCATCGAGGCCACAGAGATGAGCCCCAACGGCGAGATAATCCTCGGCGCCGGCCTCGGCATGACACCTACCATCGCCCAGATGGCCAAGAAGGTGATTATCGAATATTCCTCATATTATCACAACAGTTTCCGTGGCTTCCACGACAACTATATTCCCCTCGATCCTCCTCACCGTCGCGAAATTCCTATCTACAAGCCGAGCGACCGCATCGGATCGAGCGTGCTGAAGATTGACCCGAAGAAGATCATCGGCGTGGTTCCCTCCAACGCTTCGGAGAGCATCAAGCCCTTCACGGCTCCCGACGAGCTCACACAGAAGATTGGCGACAACATCTGCCACTTCCTTTCCCAGCAGCTCCGCGAGGGCAAGCTCCCCAAGGAGTTCCTTCCCATCCAGAGCGGTGTGGGCAATGTGGCCAACGCTGTGCTCTACGGTCTTGGCGAGAACCCCGACATCCCGCAGTTTGAGATGTACACCGAGGTGATTCAGGACGCAGTGATGGACCTCATGGAGCGTGGCAAATGTAAGTTCGCTTCCACATGTGCCCTCACATTCAGCGACGACGCAATGCTCCGCTTTATGGACAACATCGACTTCTTCCGCGACAAGGTGGTGATGCGTCCGGGCGAGATCTCCAACCATCCAGAGGTGGTGCGCCGACTCGGTCTTATCGCCATGAACACCGCTCTCGAGTTCGATATCTTCGGTAATGTCAACTCAACCCACGTGCTTGGCACAAAGATGATGAACGGTATCGGCGGTTCTGCCGACTTCTCGCGCAACGCTTACCTCTCCATCTTCTCCTGTCCTTCAATCCAGAAGGGTGGAAAGATCTCCGCAGTAGTGCCGATGGTTTCCCATGTGGACCACTCCGAGCATTCCGTGAAGATTCTTGCCACAGAGCAGGGCGTAGCCGACCTCCGCGGCAAGGATCCGCGTCAGCGCGCAGAAACAATCATCGAAAACTGCGTTCATCCTATGTATAAGGAGTTGATGTGGGATTATCTGAAGCTCGCAATGAAGAGCGGCGGCCACACACCCCACGACCTCCGCGCCTCCTTCGCTCTCCACGAGGCACTTATCGAGAAGGGTGATATGCTTCAGGCCGACTTCGCCCAATACGACAAATAAAGCGAATTGAACCAATAGAACCAATTAGGATTGAAAGAAATAAAAGAAAGCCGCGGCTCCAAGAGTCGCGGCTTTTACTTGTTCGTCTGAGGGCTTATTCGTCGGCCGGGGCGGCATCTATGCGGATGCCGGGCTTGAGCACTATACCCTTCGACTTGCGGCCGTTTATGGCGATGTCGAGGGGCTCGTTGAGGCGGATAATCTTGAGATAGGGAGTCTCCTCAGCAGCGGGAGCGTCGGCAAGCCACCGGGAATCGATATGGCCGTTGCCGGCAGCTTCGTCGATGGTGAAATAGCCTGTGCCGAAGCTGGTGAGATTCTGGAAGAAATGAGTGCCCTGCGAAGGCTCAATCCTGAATCCCGGGATGGCGAGTTCCACGATGAGACGTGCGCCGGCAATCTGAGCCCAGCGCACCGGAATTCCCAGAGCCGGGTCGGATGTGCCCCAGCGTCCCGGACCAATCAAGATGAATGGCTCTCCGGCTTCCGAGAGACGAGCGTTCACTTCTCCCACTTCCTCGGCAATCTCGCGCGTGTGAAGTGTGTCGAAAGCCTCTGGTTTTACGAGCACAACCGTGCGCACGCCATCCATAATGCCGTGTCCCAGGGCCGTGTCGCTGCGGAGAATCACATCGCTGTCGGGAACATCGGTCAAAGAATCGTCGAGCATCTCCTTCTTGTCGACAATCGGGCGTATCTGTAGCCAATACATCGTGCCTTTGTAGCCCGTTTCAGTAGGCGTGGCATTGATATTCCCGGCAAACTCAATCTCCACAGGGCGTCCCATCTCATACTGGCCGGTGGTGAGCATGAAGTCCACAATTTCGGCCAAGGGGAATTTGTCGTGCTTAAGCACATTTGCGAAAGTTACCACCTTGCGTCCGGGTCCGAACTCATTGTCGCGGATCACGCGGTCGTTCATGTCGAATGTGGAGACAAGATGTTTCAGCGCACCGGTCTTGAAGGCATCGGCCACGCTGATTTTGGCGATGTTGAAGCTGTCGTCGGGAGTGAACTCCTCGCTCTTCACGCCCCGCATCGGGAGGCCATACAGATAGGTCTGAGTGTCGCGAAGGGCGAGTTCTACAGTGGAAGTCTGCAATACTTTGTTGGGATGCTTTGGCGAGAATCTGAGCGCCTTGCCGCCGTCAACGATATATTCGCCGAGTCCGGCGGCCACTTCGGCCACCCCCTCCTCAGCCTGCTCGTCGCCTACGGGATAATAGTTGAGCGAACGGCCCACACCAGAGAAACTCGGGTAGAAGAAACCGTCGTGTTCGCGGCCCACCACACCTTGCAAAATCACCGCCATCTTCTCCTGGTCGATCACATTGCTTGTGGCATTCATATAGGTTTTGGAGTCGGCGAAGAATACGGAGGCGTATACGGCCTTTACAGCGTCTGTAAGCATCTTCAGACGTTCCTCCTTATCCTCGGTGTAAGGCACCATATATGTGCTGTAGATGCCGGCGAATGGCTGGTAATGCGAATCCTCAAGCAACGAAGATGAACGCACCGCCATCGGGCGCTTCACCACGTCGAAAAACGCGAGGAAATCCTCCCGCACGCTGTCGGGGAAGCGGGCATTGAGGAAATGACGCAGAATCTCGGCATCGGGGGCGTCGGAGAGGGCAATGGGGTAGAGCCCGTTGCTGTCCATGAACTCATCGAAGATGTCGGTACAAACCACAAGCGTGTGAGGGATAGTGATGCGCACGCCGTTGAAGTCGTCGCAGATGGGATTGCGCTTGATAATCTGGTCGATGAAGGCCAAGCCGCGTCCCTTGCCCCCCATCGAGCCCTGGCCGATGCGGGCGAAATTGCTGTAGTCGTCGTAGGTGTCCTTATTGAATACGGCCACAACGCCGCGATTCTTCATCCGCCGGTAGCGCACGATGCTTTCGAACACTAACTTGCGGACCATAGGCACGTCGGCTGGGTCGGTGAGATTGAAATTGCGGAGCACGTCGGCGATGGAGAAGATGGCGCGGCTATAGAGCCAGCGGCTGATGCTGTTGTTGCTGCAATAATGGAAAAGGAGGTTGTCGGGGATATTGAAGATCTCCTTCTGGAATTGCTTCAGATTCTTGATGCGCACCACCTCCTCGTGCGTGCCGGGGTCGTAGGCGATGAAATCGCCGAAGCCGAACTGTCTGCGCACGGCATTGCGCAGGTCGATGGGGAGAGTTTTCGACTCTTTGTCGAGGAACACATATCCGGCTTCCTCGGCCCGCTTGCGGTTGGCGCTCTCCTGGCTCTCCATAATCACCGGTGTGTAGGGGCGTTTGCGGCGCATATACTCGGCGAGCATCATTCCGGCGTCGGGATTCTTCTCGCCATTCACGGGGAAACGGGCGTCGGTGACCAGACCGAGGATATTGTCGCCATATTTGTCCACAAGGGCGCAGGCCTCCTCATAGTCGCGGGCCACAAGCACCTTCGGGCGCCCGCGCATGCGGAGCATACGCTCGTGGTCGTTGAGCGCCTCGGTGGAGAATTCCATCGACTGCTTGAGCAGGAACTTGAAGAGATAGGGGAGGATGGAACTGTAGAAGCGAATCGAGTCTTCCACGAAGAGGATTGCCTGCACGCCAATCTCATTGATGTCGTGCTCGGCGTTCATCTTGTCCTCGATGAGCTTGATGATGGCGAGGATGAGGTCGACATTTCCCAGCCAGCTGAACACATAGTCCACGCCGCGAAGGTCCTCATTGGCGATGCGGCGGCGCACCTCCTTCGAGAAGGGGGTGAGCACCACGAACGGGATGTCGGGATAAAGCTCGTCGATATGCACGGCCTCGCGGAAAGTCTCGCTCACGTCAACGCCCGGCATGGCGATAATCAGGTCGTATTTCTTGGAGGCAAGTTCTTCATAAGCCTCGGCATAATTGGCCACCTTGGTAAAGCGAGGCGGGGAGGAAAGATTCAGGGCCACATATTCATTGTAGACCTGTTCCTCCACACGGCCATCCTCCTCAAGAATAAAGGCGTCGTAGGGGGTAGCGATCAGCAACACATTGAAAATGCGTTTCTGCATTAAATTTTGAAAAGCCGTCTCTTTGAGATAGAGGCGGCTTAACATACTCTCTGTTACATTCTTCATAATGAAGTCAATTGGAAGTAAATGTAGGCACGAAGTCAGAGTTATGAGTTACTAAGTACCAGTTACCTATTTACGGATTATTCTTCAGACTCTTTGGCTGCGAGGTCTTCGATGAAGGCCTTGAGGGCTCCGGGCATCGAGCGGTGTTCGGCGTTGGGGGCAGCGATGTCCGCGCGCAGGCCTGCGTCTTCGATGGCCTTCACGGTGACGGGGCCGAATCCTCCGATATAGATATGCTCGCTGTCCTGATTGAAATCGGGGAAATTCTTTTTCAGCGACTCAATGCCGGCAGGGCTGAAGAAGAGGAGCACGTCATAATCGAATGGCTCGTCGGGGGTGAAATCGTTGCTCACGGTGCGGAACATCACCACTTTCGTCACATCGAGGCCGTGGGTGTCGAGCACGGTGACCTCATCCTTATGCACGTCGCTCACGGGGAAGAGGAATTTCTCTTTCTTGTTCTTTTCGAGGGCTGCAATCAGGGCAGGGTCGTCGAGTTTGCCGGAATTGCCAAAGAAGATTTTCCTCTTGCGGTATACGATATATTTCTGCAGATAGAGGGCGATAGCCTCGGTGGTGCAGAAATAGCGCATAGTGTCGGGCACTTTGACGCGGGTTTCTTCGCAAAGGTGAAAATAATTATCGATGGCGGCGCGCGATGTGAACACCACAGCCGTGAAGTCGGCAAGATTCACCTTGGCATGGCGGAATTCTTTGGCCGTAAGGGCCTCGGTTTTGATGAAGGGACGGAACACCATCTCAATTCCATATTGCCTCGAGATCTCGAAATAAGGCGACTTGTCGCTGGAGGGACGGGGCTGCGAAACGAGTATCTTCTTAATTTTCATAGTTCTATTGTAATAAAACCCCACACAAAAGTATGGCGGCAATTCCCGAAATCAACAACGGTACTATTTCCAGACTGCAAAGGTAGTATAAAAATAGCAACCAAGAGCTCAATTTGGTGAAAAAAATGCGAAATCCTTTATAAATAAATACAAATTTCCCTGCCACGAACACGGAGAGGGATGCGATGGCTATCCAATATTGCCATTCAGGATAGCTGATGGCGAGGAGTGCGAGGGGGAGGAAAGGGATGCACTCGAGGGAGTTTTGGGCACGTGCTCCGCGAAGCCAACTTGCCGTGCGTTCGCGGTCGGTAAACACGTTTCCCACCACCCAGTAGGCGAGTTGCATTGCCATCTCATAGATGAGCGCCACGGCAGCGCAAATCCGGATTCCACGTGCCGGCGTGTCGGGCACGCTGAGACTCCAGGCGGGGTTAGAGGCGGCGATTCTCACCCAAATCCAAAGGAACACGCCCACGCTGCAGGCCCAGATCACCTGGAGAATGAGTGTGAGGGAGGTCTCGCTCACGGTGTCGTCGAAGAGATTCTGACGCATGCGGGTGTCCACAAGGTCGGAGAATTGCGCCTTGAAATAGCGCGGGCTTTTCCGGAAGCGGAAGGCCGCCAATACGAAGAGCAGGGCGAACACGAGGTAGACCCACGACATTTCGGAGAGTCCCGATGATTCGGCGGCAGCCATCTGGGGCGCGAGCGAAGCCGGAGCCTGAAGCACAAAGCCGCGCATCTGCTCGCCGGCCACCACAGTGTCGCGCATCAGGCTGTCGGGCAGCGCATAGGGTATTTTCACCAGAGGCTCAGCCGGAATCATAGCCATTCGTTTTCCTTATACCATTCAATGCTTTTGTGCACGCCCTCCTTGAGAGGCACCAGGGCCTCGAAGCCGAAGTCGCGCCGGGCCTTGTCGGTGTTCACGCGCCAATTGCGCTGACGCAGTATCCTGTATTTGTCGCTATTGAGAGTGGAGGTCTTCAATCGGGCCACAGCCCATTTCTCCGACACCCAGCAGGCCATTTTCACCATAAAGAGAGGAAGTTTCACAGGCATTACAAATTTCTTGCCAAGTTCCTTCTTCACAATGGTGCGGAATTCTTTTTGTGAATATGCGCGGCTCTCGGATATATTGTAAGTTTCGCCGGTGGGCGCATTCTTGAGTGCATCGTAAACGGCGCGAGCCAGATCCTCCACATAGATGAATGTAAGGGCTTGGCTGCGGAACCCCACCTGAAAATCAAAGCCGCTTTTGAGCGACTTGAACTCGAGGAAATAATCGTGATCGCGCGGTCCGTAGATACCTGTTGCGCGGAATATGATGTATGGGATGCCTGAGGTGGCGAGCCATATCTCGGCTTTCAGTTTGGAGGCGCCGTAGCGGGTGTTGGGCTGAGGAATCATATCCTCGGTGGCCGGACGGCGGTCGCGTTCTCCATAGGGGCCGAGCGCGGAGAGGCTGCTCATATAAAGCAATTTCTCCGGCACGAGGTCGAGTTGCTGCAGAGCGCCTGTGAATGCGCGCAGATAGTCGTGATTGATGCGGGAAAAGTCTGCATAGCGCATCACCTTTGTCGCGCCGAGATTATATACTATATAATCCCATTTCTCGCCATCGGGGAGGGCATCGCGGAGCGCATCGGAAAGGGCGCCGTGTGTGTCGAAATCAAGTTCGATAAAATGCAGGTGCGGGTCGGAAAGATATCGGCGGTCGGTGGTGCGGCGCACGCCTGCCCACACTTCGTAACCGCGACGCAGACCCTCCTCGGCTATAAATCCGCCGGTAAATCCGCCGGCACCCACTATCAGCACTCTCTTCATCACTATCATTCCTAATTCCAAATTCCAAATATCTGATTCCCAATTTCTAATCCCCAATCCCCTACTTCCCTTTGAGCAGACGGAATTCAAATCCCTGATTGAGCAGCCATTCCAGACTTTTCGGGAGTGCCTCCCGGATACGAGGCAGACTTTTGAGAGAGTCATGGAATACGATAATTGATCCGGGCCGGGAGTAGAACCGCACATTGTCGAACACCTCCGTAGGGGTAAGGCATGAACTGTAGTCGCGTGTCACCACATCAAACATCACAATCCTGTAATGTCGGTTAAGCAGTTCTGTCTGAGCAGTACGCATCCAGCCGTGGGGCGGTCGGAAGAGTGTGCTGTCGATCCATTTCGACGCCTCCTTCACATCGTCGAGCAGGCGCTTGGTGGTGACGCGTGATCCCCGGAGGTGGTGCATCGTATGGTTGCCCACAGCGTGTCCGCGGCTAAGCACCTCCTTATAGAGTTCAGGATGCTTTCGCACATTGTCGCCAACCATGAAGAAGGTGGCCTTTATGCCGAAGGAGTCGAGTGTGTCGAGCACCCAAGGAGTAGACTCAGGGATGGGGCCGTCGTCGAATGTGAGATAGATAGTCTTAGCCCCGTCGGGTTCCTTCACTCGGAATAGTCCGCGGGGATACAGGCGGCGGAAAAACGCCGGAGGACATTCGATCCAACGTCCCCAGAAATGGGTGTCTTGCTGACGGCGCAGTTGTTTGAGTGCTGCAATCTCTTCAGCGGTCAGTTCGCTCATCGGCCGGGGTGGTTGCGTTTATACTCCTCAGCGAGACGGCGGCTTCTGGCCATATCCACGGCATGGATGTCGGGATTGTTCTGGAGAGCATCCTCGCTCACGCCTGCGGCTTTGTACTGGTCGTAAGCCTCGGCGAAAATCGAGTCGATATATTTGTTGTCCTCACTCTGGGCGGCATATTCCGTAGGCGACATGGCCGCGAGTTTATTTACGGTAGCGGCAGCCGCAGCGAGTTCGTTCACATAGTCGGCTTCAGAGTATTCCTGACCCTCCTCATCCTCGTAATAGGCTCCACCGCCATAAGCGGCCTGATAGTTTTTCTGGAGTTCGGCAGAGGAAGTGCCAAGACGCTTGAGCAGAGCCTCCATTTTCTTGGAGTCGCCGCCGAAGCGGGTGTAGAGTTCCACGTAGCGCCAGAGCTGGTAAGGCATCAGCTGCGACTCGCGGGTGAGCTGCGGGTTGCCGAATCTCATGCGCATGGCGTTGTTATAGACCACGTACTGACCCATTCTCTCGGTTTCGCGCATCAGGATCTCGGTGGCCTCCTTCTTGAGTTTGGGGTCGTTGAGGCGTTCGCCGAGCGTGCCGAGCACTTCGGGGAGGGTGAGCGATACGGTGGTGCTGTATTTGGCCGTGGATTCACGTAGGTTCTTCATCATCAGGCGGGTCACCTTAAGCGCCTTGTCGTAGGCTTCTCGCGAGCCCTTCATGTCGCCGGCCTCAGCCTTGCGCTGTCCCTGTTCGATGAGGGCGGAAGCCACGTCGAGCATCGACATGCGTGTGGAGATGAGCATGCGGCGGGCGGTCTCGTCGAAATAGGGAGCCTTGGGATTGTCGGCGCCGCCCCAGCGGTATTTGCTTACCACCTCATATCCGCGGTCGGCACGAGCCGGCAGACCGGGCTGCATCGTGGGAAGGAGCTGGTGGGTCATACCCACGGCGCGCATATAGTCGCTCATGTTCAGGTGATATTCCTGGCCCACGGTGGAGCACCAGTAGATGGGTCTTGGCCAACCCTTGGCGGCATTGGTGGCGATGATGTCGAGCATCAGCAGTTCGCTGAGGCTGATGTAACCCTTGGAGCGAACGGAGGGCGCGCTGCCGAGGTCAATCACGATGTCGTCCACGATATCGGCGGAGTCTTCGGGAGCCACGAGGCCACGTGCGATAACCGCCTTCTTGTCGACGGGGATGCTCACCACGCTGCTTGGCAGTGTGGGATAACCGTAGTCATTGTCGTAGCTCTTGCCGGCATAGAGGAGCTTGAGGCTCTCCATAAGGTCGGCTGGAGCGGTGTCGCGGCCGGGAAGGGTCACATCCATGCGGCCATAGGCATAGTCGGAGGGTTTGGCGGTGAAGTCCACGGGTGCGGCCTCATAGCTTCGCTGGCGCATCTGGTTGGCATACCAGTCGGAAGCCAGATAGCTGAGGTTGATGATCTTCACGTCGGGGCGCACGCCCTCCACCTCCTGGGCATACCAGAGCGGGAAGGTGTCGTTGTCGCCGTTGCAGAACACTATCGCGTTGGGCTCGAGGCTTTCGAGATAATTTATCGCGAAATCGCGGGCCGCATAGCGGCGGCTGCGGTCATGGTCGTCCCATGTCTGCGACACCATCTGCACGGGCACTGCCAGGCCGAGGATTGCGGCCACGGCTGCGGCATAGACCTCCTTGATGCCCTTGATGCGGCGGAGCATCTGCCAGAGTCCGGCCACGCCCATGCCAATCCAGATGGCGAACGCATAGAAACTTCCGGCGAAGGCATAGTCACGTTCGCGAGGCTGCATCGGGGGCTGGTTGAGGTAGAGCACGATGGCGATGCCTGTCATGAAGAAGAGGAAGAACACCACCCAGAACTGCTCGATGCCGCGCTTGTCGCGGAAGCTCTGCCAGAGGAGGCCGATGATTCCGAGCAGAAGCGGGAGAAGATAATATGCGTTGTGGCCGGGATTGTCCTTGCCGAGGTCGTCGGGAAGGAGGCCCTGGTCGCCGAGGCGCGCGTCGTCGATGAAGGAGATGCCCGTGATCCAGTTGCCGGCGTCAAGTTCGCCGTTCTGGTTGAGCACGTCGTTCTGGCGGCCGGCAAAGTTCCACATGAAATAGCGCATATACATGTGCACGAGCTGGTAATTGAAGAAATATGCCAGGTTCTGAGCCACGGTAGGCTTGTATCCTATGCGCTGGGGGTAGTTCACCGTGCCGGTGGCGGGATTCATGTAGGGTTCGCCCGAGAGGTCGATTTCGGGCACCTCGTTGCCGTCGGCGTCGATGGCGTAGATCTCCTTGAGGTTGGATGGCACGGTGTCGAGTGTCACCCAGTTCTTGTAATAGTCACGGTGCTGGCGGCTGTAGATGCGCGGGAATACCATGTTGAGCTCCGGATTCATCTGAATCTCGGGCTTATAGTCGCTCTTCACGTAATAGTCGCCGCCGCGCTGTGCAAGACGTGCGTTCTCGGCAATCTCCCCCTCGTCGAGGAAACTATATTCCGACTTGGGTTCGGCGCCGGGCACGCCCTTGGCATAGAGCACTTTCCCCTGCTTCACCACGGGACGATAATGGGGCACTGTCACCACAATCGGGCTGCCGTCCTCGGCCACGGAGATTGTGTCGTTGGTAACTCCGGTAAGTTCTTTCTGCTGGCCGGAGAAGAGTGTCTCACCATAGAGGAGCGGCGTTTCGCCGTATTGCTCGCGGCTGAGATATGTGGCAAGGTCGAACACATTGTCGGGGGAGTTCTGGTTCATCGGCGTGTCGGCGCTCGAGCGGATGAGGATGAGCGCGTAGCTCGAATATCCCACGAAAATCACGCCGATGCTCCACATCACGATGCTGAGCACCCTGACGGGGACGGGACGACACCATTTCGACACGAGCCAGAGGCCGAGCGCGATGGTAAGAATCCAGCCCAGCACCCATCCCGAACCGATGAATAGCATTCCGGAAAGGAGTATGGCGGAAAAGAAGGAGAGCTTTATCATCAAGGCGCTCTTCTGCTTGCGCAGGCTCCAGATGGCCCATACGAACACTGCGGCGGCCACGAATACGTAGGCAAGGGCGCCGGAATTGAATGAGCAGTGAAGGGTGTTGACGAAGAAGAGTTCGAAGCGCTGAGCCATCTTGATGAATCCGGGCACGAGGCCGAAGAGCACGAGCGCCACAATCACGAATGACACGAGGAGTGCTAACAGCGAGCGCTTTAGATTCATGTTCTTCCACTTACGGTAAGCGAACACGAGCACGATTGCCGGGATGCAGAGGAGGTTGAGCAGGTGGACGGCGATGGAGACGCCGATCACATATGCGATGAGGATGAGGTAGCGGTCGGAGTGCGGCTGGTCGGCACGGTTTTCCCACTTGAGGATAAGCCAGAACACGAGAGCCGTGCAGAAAGAGGAGAAGGCGTAAACCTCACCCTCGACTGCGGAAAACCAGAAGGTGTCGCTCCAGCAGTAGGCGAGGGCTCCGGCCAGGCCGCTGCCCATGATTACGAGATACTGCGTGAGCGAGAGCTCCTTGTCGTTGTCGTCGCGGACAGTGAGCCTGCGCACGAGGTGGGTAATGGTCCAGAAAAGGAGCAGGATTGTGAGGGCGCTGAGCAGGCCGCTCATTGCGTTGACGAGCACTGACACGCTGCCGGCGTCAGTGGCGAAATTGGCGAAGAAGCGGGCAGTGAGCATGAAGATCGGGTTGCCCGGCGGGTGTCCCACTTCAAGTTTGTCGGCCTGGATAATGAATTCGCCGCAGTCCCAGTAGGAGGCGGTGGGTTCGAGGGTAAGCCAATAAGTGGCGAGAGCGATGGCGAAGACCACCCATCCCGTGATGTTATTGACCAGATTATATTTGCGTGTAATCATTTTTGAAGCTCAAATGCTGTTCAATCCGCAAAATTACCAAATTCCGCGAACATACACAAATTTCATTTTCTTCGACGCGCCGGTGCATAATTTGAAATATGACAATAAAGTCGGACGTGGAACAGAATGAGGCATATGAATAAAAAATGCGCCGGCGTTGTAGGCCGGCGTTGAATGTCTGGATTGTCTACTTTTTGAAGAAATTGTAGTTGAATTTATGCACCGGGGTCACCGGGAGTTTTACCTTCTTGTTTAGCGGGCCGCCATTGGGCGTCTCTGCTGATTTTGCGGCATTTGAGGTCGATGACCATACGTCATAGGCGGAGCCATTGACTGTCACGGCATTTACCGGGCATTCCTTCTGGGCAGGCAGATACCAACCGGTGACGCCGTTTTTGTTGAGCGCGTCGCACACGGCGAATGCCGGATAGAGTTGCTGCCAGTCGGCTAACTTCTTGATGGCTTCAGTGTTGGCCATGCCGTCTGTCATGCTTGTAGTGCCGGGAGTCAACACATATTCATCCGACCAGGCAATCCGCTGTTTTATCTCCTGATAAATATATCCTTCGCCATTCTCCATCTTAGAAACCTTGCCGGTCACGCCTCCTTCGGAATAAGTGTCGCCCACTGCATATTTGCTCTGTGAAATATACACCTTGGCATCCACTCCTGACATTGATATGACGGCAGAGCGGTTCTGATTCGTTTTAGGAATATCTATTACAAGTTTAGCCCCGGACGCTGTGGCCTTGCACCAGCCGGCGCTTGACGTTACCTGACAGTTGGCCTGCATGGGATAGAACAGAGTGAGGGTAGTGTTATTCCTATCCAAATAGTAATATTTGTTGCCCCATTTGGCACCACCTTCCTGACTGACATGCAAAGTGGTGAGCAGAACGCCTTTACAGAAGACCTTTATATCCATAGAACGAGCCGATTTGTAAGGGTTGGGCTCGACAGATATTTCAAAGCTTCTTTTATTCCAGTAATACTCAATGTCACACCAATCAGTGTTTCCATCAGCAATTTTGTCGAATTTCAATTTATACAAATCATCTATCCTTAAGTTGGTCGAAACTGAGTTGTATTTGGTAAGATTTTCTTCAGCATCGAATTTGAAATCGGTACTCTCCGGTTTGAATGAAATTCCGTATTGGTCCACTTTAATTACCGCTTTCGTATCCCCGTATGATAGCGTCACTTTCCCGGAAAGCGACTCGTTGAGTTTCATATATGGAGGTACTTTTATAACAAGGTCAGGATAAGCCACAACGTTAAGGAATGTATGTCTGGCGATAGTGCCATCAATAAAGCGCACCGTTTTTGCCGGGGTTGGTTTTATTTTGGGGAATGCTGCGGAAATCCAGTCACTGTCAGTTTCAACCTTGATTTCATTCACGTCTATGTCTGTCCCGACCATTACTCCTCGTTGCTGTGCCTCATCAGAATAGTTAAACCATATAGAGTCGTATAATGGCTCAATAAAGTCTTTGTGAGCTTTCTGAGTAACAGGAATCTCTGCCTGTTCACCATACATATTAGTAATGGTAACGGTGCCATTCCGGTCTATATCTTCTCCGTTGGGGCTGCAATCAATAATGATGCAGTTTTGGAGAAAATATGGTTCGCGTGTGGATGAGGGTAACAAGAGAATCCAGTTAGCGGAAGTCTCCACCTTGAAAGGGATCATACTGGTGTTTTTGAATGAAATCAGTTGTCGACCGCCTTTTGTAGGTGACACCACATTCGGCAAGTCCACCTCAACTTTTTCATTCGCTCCGTAGAAGGGCTTCTGATATTTGATTGAGAAACCGCCCGCTGCATCCGGCGAAGAAGCATCGGTGCGATTCATTACATAAATCCTCACATACTCATTATTTGATTTGTTATGAGCCACATAGCTATGTCCGGGAATTACAGCCACGGATTCCGCCCAACCATCAAATGGTATCTTCTTCACGTTTCCGAGTCCTTTCATCTCTCCGAGCGGGGCGATCATCCAGCCGTCGCCGTGGAAATTATTGTCGGCGTCGATATAGAGTCCGTCAAGGGAAGTCTGGTCGCCGGCGAGCATTGTGATTTTAACAGTGCCATCCGGATCAGGAACATATTCATTAGGATTATCCACTCCGCCGTTATCGGGTTTGTCATATTCCGGACCATCATTCTTAGAGCATCCTCCAAAAAGCAGCAGTGATGCCAAGATCGCAAAGATTATCTTTTTCATAGAGTTGTTACTATACTGTTTCTAAAGCATTAAGTTTTTGTCTAAATATAACGGAATTCATGCCTGTTAAGTTATGCGAATGATGAAAAACATCATAAATAATGATTATGATTAATTGGAGGAATATTAATGATGGATATATTACCGAAGGAAACATACAATCTTTAAAAATAATGGCGAACATTTGATAGAAGGCTTTTGTTATGACTGATAAAAATATTTGACTTATGAATAACATATACGAAAATCAGACCCCCGGACAATTCCCGATTGTCGCATCCCAGTTGTTTAATTATGATTCCTCGCAATCAACAACCGTGGATCAAACAAAGTTGAACGGAATTTGTAAAACTGCGGTAGAGTGCGGGTTCAATTACGCAATTCAATCCATGAGTGCGTCAATTATCACGACTCTTTTGAAAGCGATGGAAGGGACAGGCCTTAAAATGATTTTAGGGAATGCTCAGCTTATAGAAGATGCACATTGTGCAAATTTTGTGAATATGTATAAGTCATTCGCGACTTTGGCAGGGTGGTATCTTGCACGTCTTCCTAAGTTTAATCAAATCTCAACTATTCGAAAATTCTATAATCAGATTCTTGCTAATGATCCAAACCATCTGATCTATATGCAACTTCTTGAAGGCCTTTCAACCGAATATACGGATAGTTGCTATTCGTATCTTGATTATTTGAGGTGTCTGCAAGGCAATTCATACTATATCAAGACATCGTCTGGCGCAAAGGATCTTGTACAGCAAGACGAAGAGACATCCGGGATTAAGCCTATGATCTGGTCAAATGACTATGATCCGGTTTCATATAATACGTCTGCAGTGCCAACGATTTACTATGGCTCTTTCTATAAAATGCTGCGAGATCTTAGACAGATTTCTCTTGAAAGCGGACATCCATTTTGGACGTTCTGCCAATGTGAGAAAGTTCAAACTTCTGCTGGTTATCATGAGGGAACTCCCGCATCCATGCGTTTACAATGCTACTCAGCCCTCGCTTATGGTGCTCAGGGTTTAATATTTACCTCATATCAGCAGCGCCCAAGCACAGCAAGTACATCTATAACTAATTCTCCAATAGCAATAAATGGAGAAAAAACTTCTATGTGGTATGAGGTCCAATCCTTAATCGCGGAAATCAGGAGTTTTACTCATATCTTTTTAGGCGGTCAACCGGTAGATATACGAAATTCAGGTAATCTTGGGATTGAAAATTTCAATTTCGGAACAGGAACTTCTTTTGGACCTTGCGATTCCATTACAAGCGGAAGCAAAGGTATACTTTACGTTTTATATAAAAATAAGACGCGAAACTATCTGATCATTGTCAATCATGATATTGCGGATACACAAGAAGTAACTCTGAATTTTAACAAGATATGGAAGATCGTGGAGGAAACCCCACATGCAGTTTTTACAACTGATTTGTCGACAAGTGATGGGTTGAAAATAACGAGAAGATTAACTCCTGGCGGCTGGGTTATTTTTAGATATGAATAATTATGTCATTACTATTTATATGAAGAAATTATGAGTAAGAATGATTTTGATAGAACCACGAAATTGAAAGATGCTGACAATATTGTAGTTGTGAGCCAAAATGATGGTACGGAATATGTAAGTCCAAGTCCCGGGGAATTCCCTATTCTTGGATCGACGATTTGTGTAAATTATAAGGAGCCTGTCAGGTCTGAGTTCTTGACTGCAAGAGATTGCGGGATTAGTGCTGGCAGTACACCGGTGAAATACAATAACAATGATGCAGAGGTAGCATCAGGTGCATTGACATCAAAATTCAAACCGGCTTTGTTAAACACCGGAGTCGGTCTCGTTGTAAATAATGCGAGTTTGATCCGATCTTATGATGATAAGATTTACCAATTTGCATTTGATGATTCCGCAGTGGCTTCTTCTTATAATGTTCGTATGAATTATACAGTACAACAACCGTTTGTAACCGGAATTGGAGTTGGTGATGAACCGACATGGGAGAAATTTGTTGAAAGTGGGAATCCGTTAATTAATCTATCGACATGCGTTGAAGGCCCATATACAAAAACTTATAAGATTGCCAGAAATAGGATGATTTTTAACTGTCGTTCTAAATTTCCGGTTCGACAGTTACATATAAATCTGGCCGCGGCCGATAGTAAAGGTTGGATAGGACCATGGGCTGGGGAAAATTCGAATTACTATAAGTATTTGAAAGCCGTTGATAAATTAATCCAACCGATGTGTTGGTCTTTTGACTTGTATCCAGGCGTAATCAAGGCTGGGGGTAAATTTATTTATGCGTCTGAACTTAAACGACTTTATGGTTTTTTAGACCGATTCTTGCAAATTTCCATAGAGACAAATCGGCCATTCAGAATGATATGTCTGGCAACGGAGTTTGAAAATGGAGGAGGCGATTATCAAGCATCTCCTAACATTAATCGTCTGAGGTTCGAAACTTTTACTGCGCTTGCATATGGTGCTCAGGAAATACAATATTGGACATATTGTCAACGCAAACATTCAGATAACCCAAGCGAAAAGGATGGTATTTTTGCCACTGAATTTTACATATCATCTCCAATCAATCGATTTGGTGTCAAGAACCAGATATGGTACTCTATTCAGCAGGTGAATGAGGAGATTCGACAGTTTTCAAGAGTTTTTCTTGGTTGTCGTGTTCAATGTATTCAGCATTTGGACAACAACTATCAGTCTCCTCTTAAAGAAGAAATGCCATCAACTGAAAAACCGGGGTTTTCACAAACGAATACTAATGCACCGATAAGAATCGTTAGTATTAATGAACCGGCATATGATAAAGAGGATGAAATTTTCAAAGGTGTCATGGTTTCTTATTTAAAACGTGATCCTGATAATCTGAATACGGATTCAAAGAAAAATACGTCCACGGATAGTGAGCATACGGAATATTACGTTGTTATAGTAAGTCATGATCCTGATAATTATAAAAATCTTATTATTGAAGTGAAAGATGGTTTTGCTCTCTTGGAACTTACACCTCATGTAGTCTGTAAGGACTCAAGGTCTATGCCAAATTATTTCGAGAGAGATCTATTACCCGGAGGTTATTTGATTTTTAAGTATACGAAAATATATTGACGGATTATTGAGATGGTTATGGCTACTCGCGAACCTTTTTCAGTTAAGAAATATGCATTATGGATTGTATGTGCTCTCTTTGCAGTGCTTTTGTCGATTCCTGTTTACGCGGGGATTCCTGAAAAGTATGGCACGAAAACCGTCACCAAGGATGGCAGGGAGTGTTCGAGAGTGAAGTTTTATATCTATAGCAAATCTGTTATAGATAATGGCTATAGAATCCCCAATCCTACTTGTGTGGATTATTTCCCTGATGGATCGGTTGAGTGGGTATGGAGAGAAGAGGATTATCGTGATAATATCGGCGCTAAAGGCACAAGAATTGACGATGCCGGTTCTTTCTCAATCAAGGCTGGAACTGTGGTTGATAGGGACTATTATAGCGGAACCGTTGAACATCTCAGCTCAAATACAAGCCTCTATCCAATGATGCAATATGATGGAGATGATATTCTCCTCATTAATTGGGATGACCTGATTTTCAGGGCATCGTCGGATGAAATCATCCGATTCGATAATAATAAGGCCGATTTGCCTTCGGAGGCAAAGATCGGTTTCGGTCCCATAGATACAGATTATTCAACCTGGAGAAATAATGGACAGGGTGAAATTATAGGAATTGATACCTCAGAGTTCTATAAGTATGGGCCGAACTGGCAGATGTTTCTGGATTTCAGTATGTCGCCGGACTCGAAATACCTTGATTCCATTGACGACATAATCAATGATTCTAAAGCTACAGATACTCCCATCTTCGACATATATGGCAGGCCCGTTAAAAGAACCGATATCAATCCCGGAATATATATCTATAAAGGGAGAAGAGTTTTGGTTAAATGATAAATATACGATTGAAAATGAAATCAAACATCATAAAAGTAGCATTTTGTGCATTATTTGCATTTTGCTCACTGTCGGCATCAGCTGACATTAAATCCCTTTTCCAGAAAGGAGAGCACGTCACCATTGGTGACAGCATCAAAGGGAAGATGCTCCGATTCACTACTGACGGAATCCTTCATTCCGATAGTCCGGATGCGCCTGTATTGCCAACAGAATGCAGGATAGTGATGCAGGACTCGACCTTTTTCGATCCAGACCTTGTGTGGTTTGAAAATCTATTCCCTGTTCATACGGAAAAGGTCTATCACAAATGGTTAAAAGGACGTTATGTGAAGAATGCGAGATTTTACAATGAGATGACTCACAAGAGAGACACTTGTGATGTTCTGGTTATCATTCCGTTTGTGAATATTGATTATATGGAATCGGTAAAAGGAAACGATAAATTTACATGTGGCCTGGATTTGCGCAATACGATAGATGGAAGACCTGATACGGAATATTCCTCTTCCGATTATGATACAGATATGGAGTGCTACATCAAATTTATATTAAAGGAGGATAAGAATCTATATGCCGTCAACGATTTTGGCGAGGTTGAGACAGATTGTACTACGTATTATAACTTCAATGTTACGAATCCTTACGGAATCAACCTCAACAAGCTGGCTCATACGAAATCTTCCGGAGTAGGTTGGACGGAGGCGTATATCAGTAATCTTGTACTCACGCCACAGAAGAATAAATGACAATACCCCGATAAAAGTGCGACAAATGAAAAGGATTATAATAGGTATGTTGCTTCTGACTCCGATTCTGGGAGGCTGTTCCAAAGATAGTTTTGACCCGGACACCGGATTCTTGCAGAAATATGGTGAGAAAACCACTTCCGATAACGGGCAGGAATGTCTAAGAGTGAAGTTCTATATGAATGGGAAAACTGTTGGTGACGGCGGGTATGGTGTTTCAGATCCCTCTTACGTGGATTATTTCCCTGATGGTTCGGTTGAATGGACGTGGGGTAGGAACACTGTTGCCAAAGGCACAAAAATCGATGACGCAGGTTCTTTCAAAATTGAAGCAGGCAATCAGATATATGAGGATTCCTATAGCGGTTCAAACTCTCATCTCAACGCGAAGATATGTGTCTATCCGATGATGCAATATAATGGAGAGGATATACTTCTTACAGGTATTGAGGAGATGGTTTTCAGAGTATCAGAGGATGATGTGATCCGCTTCGAATGCGATAGCACGAATCTTCCTTCAGATGCAAAAATCGGGTTCGGCTCAATCTATAAGGATTATTACACTTGGGATTACAGTGGCTTTGAGGGGGGGGGTCGCACCTCTGAATCTTATAAATATGGCCCTTACTGGCTGATGTATCTTAACTTCGCGATGTTGCCGGATGCGAAGAATCTGGGGAAGTAATCGCGGCGTATTTCGTATGTTAAATGCATGGTGTCTCAGATCCGTAGGCGGGTCTGGGATTTTTCATTTTGAATAATTGGGGAGATTCATTAATTTTGCAAGTTGATATGGGTAAAAGGACTAAAAGGATGAATTTCTGGGTGCGGCGCCGCTCGCACATCATGCTGCTCCTCATCGGATCGGTAGTGGTGCTTATGCTTTTCTTCAATGAGAAGGCGTCCTGGCGCTATAATATGCAATACGACGAGGAGATTAAAGCCCTCAAGGAGGAGATAAAGGCGTGCAACGACTCCGCCGAGTATTTCCGCTCGCAGAGGGAGCGCCTTCTCACAAACAGCGAGCAACTCGAACAGCTCGCCCGCGAAGAATACCGTATGCAGAAACCCACAGAGGATGTTTACGTGCTTAAGTGAACGATGCTCTGTGGCCAGGACAATTAAGTTTAAACAACTTCAAGATGTCAAAAGGAAAACGCAAGGGTGATATGGGGGAAAACGCGGGGAAACAACCGCGCATCACGGAGAAGACACTCCGCCAGGCCGAGGGTCTCGCGTCGTTCGGGCTCATCCTGGTGGCTGCCGGGCTGATAGCGCCGATTGTGACGCCCGAAACGAGCGGCTGGCTCACAGCCTTCAAATGGATTTATGCCGTGGGCGCGCTTCTCTATACGATAGCACGTGTGATAGGAGCCTGCGACCGCACAGGCGGATTCCGCATCCGCCGTCTCCACCGCATGGAGGTGTGGGCAGGATTCGCATTCATCTTCGGCGCCGCCTTCTGGTTTTACCGCACATGGGACCTTCCCATAGAGATTCTGACGAACAAGATGCTCAGCGACACCATTATGTTTACGATGGTGGGTGCGCTGATTCAGATAATAGCCTCCTGGATGTTAGGCCGCGAGGCGAAGCGTCAGCGCAAGGCTGAGGAGCAGAGCAAATCATGAGCGAAGGGGACTATAATGCTACCACGGGCAGGCTTCTCGCCCTCGACTTCGGCAATACGGCGCTGAAAGCCACAGTGCTGGAGGGGGAGCGCGAGATTGACCGCCGCTTTGTGCGTAGCGACTGGCAGGCTGAGGTTACGGCGTTGCTGCAGGCATGGCGGCCGGAGGGCGCCGTGGTATGCAGCGTCGGCCCTGATGCCGAATCGGTTCGCGCGAAGTTGGCCGGCATCGAGCCCGCTTTGCGTGTCCTAATCCTTGACGCCGAAACCCCCGTGCCCATCGAAGAGGATTACCCCCGGGCCACACTCGGCGCCGACCGACTTGCCGGTGTTGCGGGAGTGGCGAAGGAGGGGGAGACGGTGATGCTTGTCGACGCCGGCACCGCGATGACAATCGACATTGTGGACAATTGCCGTCACCTTGGCGGCAACATCTCCCCCGGCATCAAGATGCGTCTCGGCGCCCTGGCGCAGCGCACAAGCCTGCTCCCCGAAGTGGACAAAGAGGGAGCGCTGCCGGAATATGGCTGCGACACCGAGACAGCCATCCGCTGCGGCTGCGTGCGCGGCGCGGCGTGGGAAACAGCCGGCGCCTGGCGAAGGGCCCTGGAGCGCTTCGGCAAGGTGCGGCTTGTGATCACGGGGGGCGATGCGGCCATCATCGCCCATCTGCTAAGAGAGGAGGGAATCCAAGTGGAGGAGGACCGCGAGGCCGTGGCCCGCGGTATGGCCAGAATTTACAGTTATAACAATGACACTCGACATGAATAAATGCAAACCGGTGCTCGCCATCCTGGCGATGCTTTTCCCCCTGTTAGCGGCCAAGGCGCAGGATGTGAGCCCATATTCGATGTATGGCTACGGCATCCTCGGCGACCGCGCCACATCCATGCAGCGCCAGATGGGAGGCGTGGGATACGCCATGAACTCAGGCAGGCAGATCAATGTGATGAATCCTGCCTCCTATGCCGCCATCGACTCGCTTACTTTCCTCTTCGACCTCGGCGCCGACATGTCGGCAATCTGGAGTAAGGAGGGCAGCGCCAAGGAACGCTCCTGGGGCGGCGGACTCGACTATGTCACCATGCAGTTCCCTATCTGCAAATATATGGGCGGATCTGTGGGTATGCTCCCCTATAGCTCCGTGGGATATGCCTTCGGCAACGAAATCCAGCACGGCACGTCGGAAAACCAGGGTTCGGGCGGCATCAACGAGGTCTACCTCGGCGTCAGCGGCAAGGTGAAGGGCTTCTCGGTGGGCGTCAACGTGAGCTATAACTTCGGCAATATCGTCAACGACGTGTTTGCCTCCCCCTCCGGAGGCACGCGAACGAAATTCGAGCACGTGATGCATATCCGCGACTGGAACATAGTGGCCGGCGCCCAATACACCTTCCATTGGAACCGCTTCCATAAGATTGTGGCCGGTGTGACCTACAGTCCAAAGAAATCCATGCTCGGCAAAACCTGGGCCACCATCCAGGAAACAAGCCAGGACACATATCCCGACACCGTGGCCTACATGCGCATGAAGGGCAAATACTATATGCCCCACACCGTGGGCGCAGGCGTCTCCTACACCTACTCCAAGTCGAGCCGCCTGTCGGTGGAATTCGACTTCACATGGCAGGGCTGGGAGGATTGCAAATATTCCGCCCTCTATTCCGAGAAGGAGCCCGAGAAGGTAGTGTTCGAGGGAATGAAATTCCGCAACCGCACCAAATATGCCTTAGGCGCCGAATATGTGCCCAAGCAGCGCGGCAACTACGGCCAGCGAATGAACTATCGCTTAGGCGCCTACTATTGCGACGACTATCTGATGATAAGAGGCAACGGAGTGCGTGAATATGGCATAAGCTGCGGCGTAGGTTTCCCGACACCGGAGGGAAAGACGATGGTGAATCTCGGCGTGGAATGGAAGCACCGCAGTGCCTCCCCGCAGCAGTTGATTTCCGAGAACTACCTGATGGTAAACCTTGGCGTGAACTTCAACGAGGTATGGTTCTTCAAGCGCAAGATCCGATAAAGTCGGGCCGGGGCCGGAGCGGCGGAGCGTGTCGCGGCATGCGGCGCGCCAGGACTTTGCTGATCGGAGCCTTCGTGCTTCTGATTGGCGCTTCGGCCTGCACCGAGGAGCGCAAGATCGATGTGGCCGCCTCGCTCAATACAAAGAAAATGGCCACGATGACCACCAAAAATGTGGCCACCCTGATAAGCGACTCCGGAGTGGTGCAATATAAGATTGTGTCGCCCCTCTGGCAGGTATATGACGAGGTGGACACCCCATACTGGATCTTCCCCAAAGGCCTCTATCTGCAGAAATACGACAGGATGTTCCATGTGGTGGCCACAGTGGCGGCCGACTCGGCCCGCTATCTGAAAGACCTCCGCATCTGGAAACTGATGGGACACGTGGAGATGACCAAGGTGCCCAAGGACCTTTTCCAGAGCGAACGCCTTTTCTGGGACCAGCGTCGCGGAATTATATATAGCGATACGTTTATACATATAGAGACCACCACCCATGTGCTCGAGGGAATCGGTTTTGAGAGCGACGAGAAACTCTCCTCCTACCGCATTCTCAAGCCGCAGGGAATCTTCCCGATCGACCGTGAGGCAATGAGCGGAGGCCCGCAGCCGGCGGCCGGGCCATCAGGCAGCACGGCATTGGATTCCCTTCAATAATGGGGAATTGCCGGCAACCAACTTGAAAATAGATTGAAATGGAATTAGCACCATCATTAGCCATAATAATCACGCTGATAGCGATAGTATTCTCCGGCCTCTTCTCGGGCACGGAGATTGCGTTTGTGCAGAGCAACCGCGTTCGCATGGAGATTGACGCCGCCAGCGGCGGAATCGTCGACAGGATAATCCGCGGATTCTCCCGCCATGAGGATATGTTTATCTCCACGCTCCTTGTGGGCAATAATGTGGTGCTCGTAATCTATGGTCTCTCCTTCTCTGCGCTCGTGAACCCCTGGCTCGAGACCATCTTCAAGGGCAACGAGGCGCTCGTGCTCATATCCAACACGGTGCTTTCCACAGGCGTGATCCTGCTCACAGGCGAGTTCCTTCCCAAGAGCACATTCCGTATCAATCCGAATTTCATGATGCGCCTTCTTGCGTTGCCGCTCTATCTGATCTATCTGGTGCTCTATCCTATTTCGTGGTTCGTGTCGGCCATCTCGAAGGGGCTGATGAAACTCTTCGGCCTCGGAGGCGAGGAGCAGTCGGAGTCGGGACTCACCATGGATCAGCTCGACACGTATCTGCGCCAGTCGGTGCATGACAATACCGGCGTGCTTGCCGTGGAAAACGAGGTGAAGATATTCCGCCGTGCCGTGGATTTCAAGGACACCGAAGTGGTGGAATGCATGACTCCGCGCAATGAGATTGTGGCAGTGCCCATAGCCGGCACCACGCGCGAGGGCTTGCGCGACCTCTTCATCCGCACGGGCCTTTCCAAGATTGTGGTCTACGATGAGGATATCGACGATGTGAAGGGATATATCCATGTCTCCGAACTCCTCAATGCCGACGCCGACTGGCGCAAGATGCTCAAGCCGGTGATATTCACGCCCGAAACCATGCTTGCCAATAAGATGATGCGCCGCATGATGGCGGAGAAGCGCAGCATGGCCGTTGTGGTGGATGAATTCGGAGGCACGGCCGGCCTGCTCACACTCGAGGATATCGTGGAGGAAATCTTCGGCGAGATAGAGGATGAGCACGACCGCAAGCGGATTGTGGCCCGTACGCTTGGCGAGGGAATCTATATGTTCTCCGGGCGAGTGGAAATCCCCACCATCAATGAGGAATTCGGACTCGATATCCGCGAAAGCGAGGATTATCACACCATCGCTGGCTATATTCTCGAAAATCTTGAGGCACTCCCTAAACAGGGCGATGAATTCGAGATCGGCAACCTTAAATTCACGATTAAAAAGATGTCTACAACGAGGATAGAACTCGTGAGGGTAGAGGTGCTCAAAGAGAAAAAATGAGCAAAATGGTGTAAAAAAGGCTATAAAATGGTGCAATGTATTGCACGAGGTAAAAATTTATACGATTTTTATTGGAAATGCAAGAATAAATTTTTAATTTTGGCGCGTAAATATTTCAAGCTTACGCAATGCAACGAAAGCGTGGAATAAATACAAAAGTACACAAATTTCCACTATTTAATGGACAGAAACGAAGCCTTCACATCCTCTGTAGTTGGAATGCAAGGAAATCTTTACTCCTTTGCATTGAAGTTGACTGCTGATAAGGAAGAGGCGCAGGACCTGGTGCAGGAGACCACATTGAAAGCCTTACGTAATGAGGAAAAATTTGTGGACGACGCCAACCTTCGCGGTTGGATGATGACCATCATGCGCAACATCTTTATCAACAATTGCCGGCGCAATGCCAAAGTAGGAATGGTAGTCGACACCAGCGAAGATCTCTTTCATCTCAACATGTCTCAGGATTCAGGGATCGAGACCCCTGACGGAGTCTTTGCGGCCAACGAGATAAGCGCAATTCTCGCCGGCTTTCCCACCGAATTTCGGGAACCATTCAACATGCACATCGCGGGTTACAAGTATGAGGAGATCAGCGAACTTTTGAAGATGCCCTTGGGCACCGTGAAAAGCCACATCTTCTCCACACGCAAGCGCCTGCGTGAGATATTGAAAGACTACCGTTAATTCGCCCTCATTTTTATAAACAATCCATTCTGTGATTTTACAGACACACCATTAGACGTACTACCTATTGGAAGAGTTGGTAGCGAACTCCGGAAAATCGACATCCATTCGAACGCTTAACTTAAAAAAATCCGATCAGTTTTATAAGAAATCAAATCCGCGACACCATCGACGTCGCGGATTTTTTTCAGCCTCTTTCGGGTCATCGGATTTTTCCGGTGCATGGCATTTTTTTTAAGCAAAAAGTTTGCATAGTCTGAATATGAAGAAGAGAGGGTCAGACACACCTCTCAATTGATTGCGGAACATCTTGATCTTAGCGTTAAAAGATTCGGCAGAAGCGTTTGTTGCGCGTGACCTGAAGTAGTTGACTATTGTCTTATAATTGTTTTTGAAAGTCCTGACCACGGTATTGAAATGCTCCCTTCCAAGAGCCTCGACATCAGTGAACCATTTCATAAGCATCGCTCCGCCCTTGAGGTGGTCGACTTTCTCATTAAAAATATTTCTTAATCTCTGCATCACCTTGTACGCCTGTTCTATCTGAGGGTAATTTTCAAAAAGGATTTCCATACGCTGTCGCTGGATCACGCTCCATTTCTCTTTCGAGACCATAAGCGCCCGTTTTGTGCGTACGAGAATCTGGGGCCATGTCTCACCGTTACGAGCCTTTATCGGAACATATTCAATTCCTTGCTCCCTACACATTTCCTGCGCCGTGGCCTCGTCCCTGCGCACCTGATGCCTTATGTCGATCCGCAGATCGTCCATCGCCTCGTCAAACAGCTGCTGCACATGAAACCGGTCGTTCGTGATGATTGCCTGAGGGAATGAGATCCTGACCGACTCCATCATTGCTGACGACAGATCGCACGTCACCTCCTTTACCTTCAGCCTGCGCCATGCAGGAATTGCCTCTTCCAATACCGCAACTATCTCAGACACCTTGGTGCCATAAAGCATCGCCACAAGGGTCCCCGCACCTCCGTGTGCATCCTTGTTGGTCACTATTGTGAACAGCTCGTCCTTGCTCAACGCAGTCTCGTCTATACTCAAGTTCGGTCCGCAGTTCTCGGGGAAACAGACATAAGGAGTATGCGAATAACTGGTTTTGCTCATGCCTCCCCATTCCGTGTAGCCGCTCAACCGATACTTATATATCTTGCGCAATGTTTCCCCGTTGACTCCATACATTCGCCCTATGGTGCTGACAGGAAGACATTCAGTCTCTATCTTCTCCTTTTAAAAAAGCCACAAGCTCACGTGTGAGTGTGGTGCTGTCCTCATTGGGGTAATCGATATCGTATGAGAATATCTCGCCTGTTGACTTGTCTAGCCATTTGCATTTTCGCAAATGAAGAAACGTCCTGCGACCTCTGGTCATATGATCCTGAATCGTGCAGTAATCCGTATATCCTTTCCCTACCACACAGCCCTTACGTTCATCCTCTTCTGTTATTTCACGTATCTCATCAAGCCAGATATGAAACTCCGTATCTGTCTTTTTTACATTGACGATATCAAAGACTTCCCTAAGTCCGGGAGGAAGAAACTCCCACATGAAGTCTTCCTTGCTTATGCTCTTGCCTAATTTCGTATTCATCTTACAAATTTAGGCATTTGCATTTTTTAACACAAAACATGCACCGGGTAACTACTCACCTATAGTGAGCTGACAAAGTCAGAGGTTAGTCGACCTTTAATT
>OGNF01000928.1_pt1 | contig 29635 bp, 30 predicted proteins | sample 1573321 | NCBI WGS metagenome assembly OGNF01 (sample SAMEA2581911, study PRJEB24529) | metagenome | biome: Human gut stool | place: China | collected 2011 | reverse complement strand
TTTGGTCATGAAAAAACTGCACCTCCAAAAGTCTAACTTTTGGGGTGCAGTTCATTTAAGCTGTCCTGTTTTTTACTGTTTACTTTTAAGATACTCCTTAAAATACTCCAAAAACTTCGCCGCCGCTCCCGAAAGGGAATGGAAGCGCTTCCACGCCAATACCGCCGTAAGCTCAAGGCGCGGGTTCAGCGGTTTAAAAACCATTTTGCTGTCTTCAAACAAATCAACGGCGCCTTCAATGGTCAGCCCGCAGGCTGCACCGCTGTTGATAAACATTGCCGCATGCGTCATCATATTAACCGTTGCCAGCACGTTTAATTTATTAATATCGGCGCCCAGCCAGTTGGATATTTCCTTTTGCACATAAAGGCGCGCGGGCGTGATTAAAGGCACGCTCAACAAATCGGCGCAGGTAACGCTTTCCTGTTCTGCCAGTGGATGACCTCTGCGCATTAGAAGCCCCCAGCGCTCTTTCTGCTCCAGGCGGATGTATTCGTACTGTTCAATATCAATGGGCTCCAGCATAATGCCAAAATCCAAAAGCCCTCTGTCCATGCGCTCTTTAATATACTGCGAGCTGTTGGAATAAATTTCAAACCTTACTTTTGGGTGCAGCTTTTGAAACGCGGACATTACCTCCGGCAGAAACTGCGAAGATTTAAGCGCGCCGCTGCCGATGCTGATAACGCCGCCCACTTCACCGGCCGTTTCTATTTCGGATTCTATTTTATACATCATATCCACAACTTCTTCCGCACGGCGGCGCAGCAGCATGCCTGCTTCCGTCAGTGCAAAATTGCGCCCGCGCACAAAAAGTTCAGTGCCGAGTTCCTGTTCCAGCTGCTTCATCTGCCTGCTTAAAGTAGGCTGCGTAATGTGCAGCACTTCCGAGGCTCTTGTAATATTTTCCTCGCGTGCTACCGTTAAAAAATATTGCAGTGTACGCAGTTCCATTTTCATCACCTCTGCCGTGCAGTTTATATTTTAATTTTAGCACAGCGCAGCTGCCGCACGCCAGCATTAAACAAGCCGCGCAGGCGGATGATTTATTAATTTTACTTATATATAATAAAAAACTTCCGCAGGCATTACCTGCGGAAGCCGTTATTTTTACAGTTTATTTAACAACCAGAACCGGAACTTTAGCGTTGCGCACAACATAGCCGGATACGCTTTCCCTGATTTTTGACATACCCTGCGTTTTTCAGCCTTAATCAAGCCCCAGCCAGTTTTTAATTTTGGCGTCTGTCAAATCTTTGGTAGCGTCAAAACATTCTTTAACATCTGCCCCGGGGCAAATGGAACGGATATCGCGCGTGCTGTTTTTAGGGCCGCTGCCGCCGTGCGTACAGAATGGATAAACAGTTTTGCCTGTAAAATCATAGCTTTCCATAAAGGTTTTAATCAGCTGCGGGCAGGTAAACCACCAGATTGGAAAACCTACTAGCACAACATTATAATCTTCAAAGCCCTGCACCTTATCATTAAGCGCCGGTTTTTCGTTTTTAAGCTGTTCCCATTTGGCAACGGCAACCGTTGCAACATAACTTGCCGGGTAATCTTTAGTGGGAACTATTTCGTGCAGCGCGCCGCCTGCTGCTTTGGCAATTTTCTGCGCTGCGGCTTTGGTGTGCCCTGTTTTGGAATAATATGCCACTAAAATTTTATCTGCCATTTTTCTCTCCTCCGTCCATAAAAACCTCTGCCTTCAGGCAGTTTATGCTTCATAATAATAGCTGCGCTTTGCGGTAAGCAGCACCAAAATAAACATTACGCCAGTAAAAACAGCGTAGCCTGCAGTAAGTTCCAGCAGCGAAAAATACTGGGCAATGCGGCTTACCAGAAGGTTTGGCAGCGCCGCGCCGCCATAGGCAACAACGTAAATTAAAGATAATACGCCCGCCCTTTCCTGCAGGCTTGTGCCTTCCACAATTCCGGCCATGCTGACGGTAAAAGCAGCGCCGTCCGCAATGCCGGCCATTACGTTAAACGCCAGAAACAGGCTTAGCGAATGGCTGTAAATGGCATATACCACGCCCGCAACGGCTATAAAAAAGGCCAGCATGGAAAAACGCTGCAGCAAAAATTTATCGCGCCCGCGCGAAAGCGCCGCACCGAGCGCAACCGGCGCAATGAACGATACAAAGGTAAGCGAAGCGACAAAAGTGCTTTGTACGCCCAGCTCCTGTATGCCAATAGCAGCGCTGTACGACTGGTAAAAACCGCCTACCGCCCAGGTACCGGCAAATGCGCACGCCGCCGCAGGCAAAAGTTTTTTAACGCGAGGCGTAATTTTAAGCTGCGGCTTAAGGCTGCGCCACGCACCGCTTTGTTTGCTGGTAATTGTTTCCGTACTGGCAAAAACCAACGCGCCGCAGCACAACAAAAGTGCCGCCACAATTACAAACACCATGCCAATCGCATCGCTGAACATATTAAACACGCCGCTGCCCATTGCGCCAAGCGGCAGGCCAATATTCGGCGCACTGCCGATAATAACCGCAGCCAGGCCTTTATAGCGCCGCGGTTCGTTATCAATAATAAACGCCGCCACCGTGCTGGAGGCCAGCCCGCAGCTTAGCCCCTGCATAAAGCGCGCCGCCAGCATACGCCACTCGCCGGTTACGTTGCCGAACAAAAAGCAGCCTGCCAGCCCAAACGCCAGCGTTAAATAAATTGCGCGCTTGCGCCCCCAGTAGTTGGTTAAACGCGGCAAAAACAAAAGCGCAATAACAGTACCGGCAAAATATGCCACAGTTGCCAGCGAAAGCACGCCTTTATCAAGCCCAAGCGTTTCGGCATAAGTATGATAAAACGGTATCGGCGCGCCGCCCGCCATAAAAACCGCCCCCAAAGTAAGCGAGGCGGCAGTAAACCCTAATAATTGCTTTTTTGCTTTCAAACAACAATCATCCTTTTAAATTTTTTTATATTATAAACCTTTAAGCCCGCTATAAGTCAAGCTTTGTTTTGCCTTAAAGCCTCCGTGTAGCCGTATAAGCCGCGCTCCAAAAGCTGCGACGCTATGGCAATAACTTTTTGCAGCGGCACCTTTTTGCCGTCCAGCACCCAGCGGCAGTACATTTCGTTATTTGCCGCGCAGAGATAGGTAAAAACAAGGTTTTGTTCTTCCTGCGGCAGATGGCTGTAAGGGTTGAACTGCCCGCAGTTATGCTGCAAGGTAATGCCCCACAGCCGGTTAAAATACGGCCGGTAATCCGGATTGCAGATAAGCCTTTCGGCAAACGCGCCCTGAGCAGCATAATATTCAAAAAAGACCTGCGTCAGATTTTTCATGTTGAAAGCGCCGCTGCCGTTATCTATTTCCGTATTGCCCATTATTTCGATATAACCATCGGCAAGGCGGCGGATTGCTTCTTCATAAACGTGTTCTATGCAGGTGTAATGCAAATAAAAGGTTTTGCGGTTAATTTTGGCGCGCTCAGTAAGTTCCTTAACGGTAATTTCCTGCGGCGGCATGGTGCAAACCATTTCTTCAAAAGCACGGTTAATTGCCGCCAGCGTTTTCTGCACGCGCAAATCCTGTTTTTTAGCTTCCATAATTAAACCCCAAATTTTAAAAAGTGCGGCATAAGCCGCAGATAGCTTTAACTGGCAATTGCCATCAGCTATCTAAGCCCATTATAATACAAATAAGCAAAGAAAAGCAACACGAGTGTATTAAAAAGGAGGACGCAAAATGAAACTCAGCAAAAAATTATCCGCCTTAATTTTAGCCGCCGCCTTTACCGCGCTGCCGCTTATGGCAAACGCCCAGCAGCCTGCGGAGGACAAGCCCATCGTGCTTAAAACCATGGGCAGCCTGTTCTTCGGCGGCACGGTGCAAACCCTGCCCAACGGCGAAACCTTCCACGGCGACCACGGCTACGCACAGTTTTACATTCCGCAGAACGCGCGCACTTACCCGCTGATTATGTGGCACGGCATCGGACAAAGCGGCAGAACCTACGAAAGCACGCCGGACGGGCGCGAAGGCTATATGGCAATCCTGCCGCGCAGGGACTGGCCCGTGTACATTATTGACCAGCCGCGCCGCGGGCGTGCCGGTTACACGGCAAGCAAGATTGACATGACCAACGCTGTACCAACGATAACAAGCGAAAGCGGCGTGTGGGACGCCTTCCGCAACGGCTTGTGGCTGACGCCGGCAAAACCATACTTCTTCCCGGTATCGCAGTTTCCCAAAACTCCGGACGCGGTTGACCAGTTCTTCCGCCAGCAAACGCCCGATACCGGCGCAGAACCGCGCACCAAAGAATACCGCTACACTATGGCAAACACCATGGCTCAGATGTTAAAGCAAACCGGCCCGGCAGTTTTAATTACCCATTCCAACAGCGGGCAGTACGGATGGGCAACCGCTATGGCTGACCCGGAACACGTTAAAGCAGTTGTAGCTTACGAACCCGGTTCTTCCGCATTCCCGTCAGACGATATGCCTGCCGACCTGCTGCTTTCCGACAGCGATTTTATTAATAAAGTGCAGGCGCCGCAAGAAGTATCGCCAGAAGAATTTGAAAACCTTACCAAAATGCCCATTCTCATCATATACGGTGACAATATCGCCAAAGAAAAGAGCGATAATTTTAACAGCGAAGTTTGGCGTATCTCTAAGCACCGCGCCCAGCAAATGGCTGAACGCATCAATGCCCGCGGCGGTGACGCCAAAGTGCTTTCCCTGCCGGACATTGGCATTAAGGGCAACACCCACGCCGCCTTTGCCGATTTAAACAACCTTGAAATTGCCAAAATTTTGGAGGGTTTCCTGCACGAAAAAGGACTGGACGGACGCGAAAACCCGCACCAGGGGCCGCAACCCAAAGGCTTAACGGAATACACCATTCCGCTGGCACAGTAAAAGCATAATTAACGCAAAAATCCCGGTTTACGCCGGGATTTTTGGTTTACTGCCTGCATATTGATATACACTTCTTTTGACAACATTAAAAAGGCAACTTACAATATAAAAGTAACACATTATTATATTGCGAAAGGATACCGTTTTTATGTTCAACTGGTTTGCATTTTTAACCTACGCTGTTATAACAGCCGCAACGCCGGGGCCTAATAATATTATGTCCATGAGCAACGGCGGCAGGCTGGGTTTTAAGGGAGCGCTGCCCTTTAACTTTGGCATACTGGCTGGCTTTGCTGCGGTAATGCTTATCTGCACCGCTTTTTGCAGCACCCTTACAGAACTTATACCTGCGGTTAAAACGCCGATGCTTATTGCCGGCGCTGCCTATATGCTTCATCTGGCATGGGCAACTTATAAAAGCGGCGGTGTTATTACCGAAGACCACTCGCGCAGCGGCTTTTATTCCGGCCTTATTTTGCAGTTTATCAACCCTAAAATTTACATTTACTGCATTATGTCCATGCAGGCCTACATTCTGCCGTTTTACACGGGCGAACCTTTTAAACTAACCTTGTTTGCGCTGCTGCTTGCCTTTATCGGTTTTGTATTTACGCTGTGCTGGTCGGCGTTTGGTTCGGCATTCCGCCTTTTGTTCAGCCGCCATACCAAAAGCGTCAACACCATAATGGCGCTGCTTTTGGTTTACTGCGCCGCTTCACTGTTCGTATATTAAAAAATCCCCCCGCCTTAGGGCAGAGGGATAATTTTTTATGCAATTATTTCATGCATTCTTTAATGGCTTTGGCCATACGTTTAACGCCTTCAACAATTCTGTCTTCGGTCATGTTGGAGTAGTTTACGCGCATGCTGCGGTCGGTTTTGTCATTCGGATAGAACGCATCGCCGATAACGGCAGCAACTTTCATTTCAATGCATTTATGGAATACTTCTTTAGCGCTTACGCCTTCCGGAACGGTTACCCACAGGAACAGGCCGCCTTCAGGATGAGTCCATTCAACGCCTTCGGGGAATTCTTCTTCCATGGTTTTCAGGATAAGGTCGCGGCGTTTTTTGTACAGCGCTTTAATTTCTTCAACGTGTTTGTCAAGGTCGTAGTTTTCAATGTAAGCGTCGGCAACGCCCTGGTCGAAGTTGGAAGTATGCAGGTCGGCGCTTTGTTTGATTTTAACAAATTCTTCCAGTACGGAATGTTCTGCGGCAACCCAGCCTAAGCGCAGGCCCGGGCAGAAGATTTTGGAGAAAGTGCCGAGGAACATAACAAGGCCTTTGGTATCCATGGATTTAAGGGAAGGAAGAATTTCGCCTTCGTAACGGAGCTCGCCGTACGGATTGTCTTCCAGTACCGGCAGGTTATATTTGTTGACAACTTCCATAAATTTATGGCGGCGTTCAAGGCTCCAGGTGCGGCCGGTCGGGTTCTGGAAATCAGGAATTACATAAATGAATTTGCAGTTCGGGGTAGTGGCAAGAATTTTATCCAGTTCTTCCGGAATCAGGCCGCCGTCATCGGTCGGAACTTCTACAAATTTAGGCTCGTAAGCATTGAAAGCGTTCAGCGCGCCGAGGTAGGACGGGCTTTCGCACAGAACAACATCGCCGGGGTCAAGGAACAGTTTGCCTGCAAAATCAAGGCACTGCTGGCTGCCGGTGGTAATAAGGATATCGTCCGGGTCAACTTCGGTATGGTATTTATCTTTCATGCGTTTGGCAATTTTAGCACGCAGGGTCGGGCGGCCTTCGGTAGTTGCGTATTGCAGCAGCTGACGGCCTTCTTTTTCTACCAGGTCATGGGAAACTTTGGCAATTTCTTCAACCGGGAACAGTTCCGGTGCGGGCAGGCCGCCTGCAAAAGAGATGATATCCGGCTGTGCGGTAAGTTTTAAGAGTTCACGGATTTCGGATGCCTGCATCCTTTCCATACGTTTAGCAAATTTCATTTTTCTTTCCCTCCAAATACTTTTTAAAATCAGTACAATGCAAATTATGGTGTACTTTTATAATTATAAATTGTAGCACTTTAGCGTTTTACAGGCAAGTATTTTGTTATTTTTGTAAGGATTTTTGTGTACAAAACGCAATTTTAAATATACATTGTTAAAAAAATTACAGTTTAACGGTTGCTTAACATGTTTCTTACAAAGAAAAACACCGCCCGTTTGAGCGGTGCTGAATTTTAACCTGCTTTTTTAACGTTGATAACAACAATTTCGGGGTATGGGCCCATGCGCACCGGCGGACCCCAGAAGCCGTTGCCGTTGCTTACGATTGCCGCCATGCCGTCAACATAGGTCATGCCGTAGTCAAGCAGATACATGCTCTGGGTAATATAGCGGAACGGCCATACCTGCCCGGCATGCGTATGCCCGGAAACGCTCAAGTCATAGCCTGCCTTGGCGGCTTCAAACAAGCGCCGCGGCTGATGGTCGATTAAAACGCTGAAATAATCCGCATTGCCTTCTGCCAGCCGTTCCAGCGCTTCCGTACCGCGGTCGCGGCTGTAATCGCGCAGGCCGGTAAGTTTTATACTCTGTGGCAGCACGGCGCTTTCATTTTCCAGCAGCGTAATGCCGTTTGCCCCTAAAATCCTGCGTATTTCCTTCATTTCGCCGTCAAGGTAATCGTGGTTGCCGTAAACGGCATAGGTTCCCAGCGGCGCATCAAATTTCAGCGCTTCCAGCGAGCCGTTATCCAGCACATAGCTGAGCTTTTCGTCAACAATATCGCCGCCTATCAAAACCAGATCCGGCTTTTGGGCGTTTATGCGCTGCACAACGTCCTGCGCTGCGCCAAGTGCGTTAATATGCCCAAGGTGCAAATCCGTTACCAGCACTATTTTGGTATCGGCTTCAATATTTTTTGAGGCAGCCACCGTTTCCGTACGCACTATGGGGTTCATGGCTTTATAAATGCCAAAAATAATGGAAGCACTTATAACAACAAACCCAATCACGGCCAGCGGTGTGCTGAAACGGTAATGCACGCCGAAAATTTTGGCCGGTATAATTAAAACACCGTTTAAAAGCATCAGCAAAAGGCTGTAAAAACCGAACAGAATCCATACATTGCCAATCCACGCCAGTGCGCGTGCAAGAGGTTCCGGGTGAACGATATAGCCACTGTGGCTTACAAGGTAGCTTGCAGTGCAGCCAACTACGGCAAGCGGCCACAGCCATGACGTAAGCCCCGGAATAAGAGTGCGGTAATAAAACCATACGGCAATGCCCATGGCGGCCAGATACGAATACATAACAATCATAAAAAGGTTCATCGGCATTCTCCTTTATTGTTCGTTTTATATAATATATACTTTGGAGTGCACTTTAAGTCAAGTAAAAAATTTTTGAAAACCGCTTGACTTGAAGTTCACTATAACTGATATATTAATATTAGCCATAAAATTACGCTGTTTTTAAAGGAGTAATGCCTATGAAAAAATATCTTAAATACATTATTGTACTGGCGGTATTTTTGGCAGCAGGCTGCGCCGTATATACCGCACCTGCAACCGGTCAGGCCGAAAATTACGCCGACGCGGATAAAATAAGCTATCTGCGCCAGCTGATTACCGCCGACGCATCAACAAGCCGCACTATTATGTGGCAGGCTGATGAAAAGCTTGAAAACCCGGCGGCCGAATATAAAAACGCCGCAGGGCAAATAACAGCCGTGCCTGCTTCCGTGCAGGAGCTTAACACCGGCAGCGGCACCCTTTACGTTTACACCGCCGCGCTGACAGGGCTTGAACCCGGAAGTGCCTACGAATACCGTGCAGGCTACGAAGGCAGCCGCACCGGCTGGCACAAACTTTCGGCCGCGCAGCCTGACAGCTTTAAAGCGCTGATATTTCCCGATTCGCAGTCATCCGATTACAGCGGCTGGCGCAAGCTGGCACAAACTGCTTACAGCAAAAATGAAGACGCCGCCTTTTTTATCAACATGGGCGATCTGGTTGACAACGGCTACGATTTTTCGCAGTGGCGCGCCTGGTTTAATTCTGTTGCGCCAATGATTGAAAACATTCCGTTTGCACCGGTAATGGGCAACCACGAAACCTATAATATGGACTGGCAGATTGCCCCGCCAACGCCGTATTTAACGCTGTTTAACCTGCCGGAAAACGGCACCGATGCCAATAAAAACCAGTATTACAGCTTTGATTACGGCGATGTGCATTTTGTTGTGCTGAACACGCAGACCGACGAAATGGCAGACTTTAACCCCGATTTAATGCAGCAGCAGTTAAGCTGGCTGCGCAGCGACCTTGCCGGTACGCAGAGCAAATGGAAAGTTGTACTGATGCACAAAGACATTCTGCGTTATGCCTTTACCGACCGCCCCAACAATTTTGACCCGGCAAGCATTCAGTTTACACCCTGGGCGCAGCAGCTGATGCCCGTTTTTGAAGAATATAATGTAGACGCCGTGCTTACGGCGCACCTGCATACCTACCGCCGCCGCGTGCCGTTAAAAGCCTTTAAGCCCGATAACACCGGCATAACCTACATTTTAACCGGCGTTGCCGGAAGCGTGCGCTACGCCAACCTGTGGCAGCGCAATACGGCGGATGCAGCCCTTGCGCCGCAGCCTGAGGACGCCAACTACATAACGCTCAGCAAAACTCCGCAAACATTAACCTTTAAGGCATTTTTGCCGGACGGCACCGAATTCGATACCGTAACCATCACCAAAGAGGGGGAATAATTTATGAAGGTTTTACTGCAAGGTGCAGCAATTCTTGCCGTTATTTACACCATTATCAACATCAGCGGGCGCGTAGCCGTATGCAGCGCCTATAAAATCCTGTCCGCTTAAAGCGCGGCTAATTTACACGAGGTGACCAAACATGAACATTGCAGAAGTAAGCAAAAAATTCGGCCTTACGGCCGACACGCTGCGCTATTACGAGCGCATTGGCCTGCTGCCGGCCGTAGCGCGCAACAAAAGCGGCAACCGCGATTACAGCAGCATTGACTGCGAGCGCATAGAATTTATTAAATGTATGCGCGAAGCAGGGCTTTCCATTGAAGTGCTGACACGTTATATGCACCTGTTTTTAGAAGGCGACAGCACCTTAAAAGAGCGCGAAGAACTTTTAATTGCAGAACGCGACAGGCTGGAAAACCGTTTGCAGCACATGCAGGAAACGCTGAGCCGCCTGAACCATAAAATTGAACTTTACGAACAGGGAGCATTCCGCAGCAACAACATGGGCTGCGAGTGCATTTAAAAGAAGTGATTTATTTTGTACAACCCTCAGCTTGAAACATTTATTACCGTTGCCGAAAGCGGCAGCTTTGCCAAAGCCGCCAACATTAACCATCCGCACAGCATAAAAAAACAGCGCCGGAACACACCGCCCGGCACTGCTTCTTTGCAGCCCTTCCGCACCGAAGGGCTGTTTTTTTATAAGGTTTTAACGCCTTTTACTTCGTAGCCTGCGTCAACAACGGCTTTAACAAGCACTTCGTCGCTAACGTCAGCGGCAAGCGTAACGGCTGCGTTTTTGTTCTCCAGCGAAACTTCCACGGCTTCCACGCCTTCAATGCCGCTTAAGGCTTTGTTTACGTGTGCTACGCAGTGCTGGCACATCATGCCTTCAATATTAAGTACTTTTTTCATGGTATCAACCCTTTCTTTTTTGTTGGTGTTTAATATATCTACTGCCTCAACCCTGCATTCGTGCGCAGCAGCGCCGGGCATATCCGCGCCGGTATCTGCTGCATACACCGGGTTAAAGAACCTTAACCGCAGGGCATTGGTTACAACAAAAACGGAACTGAAGCTCATGGCCAGCGCGCCCAGCATGGGGCTGAGCTTAATGCCGAGCCACGGATAGAACACGCCCGCCGCCACAGGAATACAGATGGCATTGTAAAACAGCGCCCAGAACAGGTTCTGCTTAATATTGCGTATTACCGCGTGCCCAAGCTGAACAGCACCGGCAACATCCAGCAGGTCATTTTTCATCAGCACCAAATCTGCCGATTCAATTGCTATATCCGTACCGGCACCAATGGCAATGCCCACATCGGCACGCGCCAGTGCAGGTGCGTCGTTAATGCCGTCGCCAACCATGGCAACTTTTTTGCCCTGCTGCTGCAGACGGCGTATTTCCGTTTCCTTATCCTGCGGCAAAACCTCTGCCACAACGCGGTCAGCGCCTACCTCTTTCTGTATGGCCTGCGCCGTGCGCGCGTTGTCGCCGGTAAGCATTACTACCTCCAGCCCCATGCGCTTCATTTCTTCTATGGCCGCGCGGCTTGTCGGTTTTACCCTGTCTGCCAGGGCAATAATGCCGAGCAATATGCCGTCACGGGCAAAAAACAGCGGTGTTTTGCCTTCGGCCGCCAGTTTTTCTTCCAGCATTTTTACGTTATCATCATAAAGCCCGGCTTCTTCCAGCATTCTGCGGTTGCCGCCAAAACAGCCCTTGCCTTCCATTACGCCTTTAATGCCGCGCCCGGCCTGCTGCGTAAAACCTGTTACCGGCACAAGCTGCACGTTTTTTTGTTCCGCATATTTTACAATCGCCTGCGCCAGCGGGTGTTCGGAATATTTTTCCAGCGACGCCGCCGTTTTAACAAGCTGCGCTTCACCGGCGCTTTTGCTGTATAAAACGTCCGTCACTCCGGGCTCGCCCTGTGTTATGGTGCCGGTTTTATCAAGCACTATGGTGTTAACTTCGTGCACCGTTTCCAACGCTTCCGCCGATTTAATCAAAACGCCGCTGGCCGCACCGCGCCCGGTGCCCACCATGATTGCCGTAGGCGTTGCCAGCCCCAGCGCGCACGGGCACGATATTACAAGCACGGCAATAGCGTTGGAGAGTGCAAACTCAAAGCTTTCGCCCAGCAAAAGCCATACTGCCGCCGTTACAAGCGCAATGCCGATAACGGCAGGCACAAACACGCCGCTTACCTTATCTGCCATTTTGGCAATGGGCGGTTTGGAACTTGTAGCGTCATCCACAAGCCGCACAATCTGCGCCAGCGTGGTATCTTCGCCAACCCTGTCGGCACGCATTTTAAAAAAGCCCGATTTTACAACTGTTGCCCCGGTAACCTTGCTGCCGGTTTCTTTTTCCACAGGAATGCTCTCGCCGGTAATTGCCGATTCGTCAACCGCTGCATGCCCTTCGGTTAAAACGCCATCCACCGGCACGCTCATGCCGCTGCGCACCACAAGGATATCGCCTTTTTCAACTTCTTCAACAGGCACCTCCAGCTCTGCGCCGTCACGCTCAACAACGGCCGTTTTCGGCGCCAAATCCATCAGCTTGGTAATCGCATCGCTCGTTCTTCCTTTAGCACGTGCTTCCAGAAACTTGCCGAAGGTAATCAGCGTTAAAATCATACCCGCAGATTCAAAATACAAATCCATCGAGAACCGATGTACCAGTGCCAAATCGCCGTGCCCAAAGCCGTAAGCAATTTTATAAAGCGCGTACACGCCGTAAACAAGTGAAGCCGACGCACCAATGGCAATAAGGGAATCCATATTCGGCGAAGCCGCAAAAAGAGTTTTAAAACCGACGCGGAAAAACTTAAAATTAATAAACACTACCGGAATAACCAGCAATAAAAGCGTCAGCGAAAAAATCATGGCGTTTTCCACGCCGAGGAAAATCTCCGGCAGCGGCCAGCCCATCATATGCCCCATGGAGATATACGAAAGCGGCACGGCAAACACCAGTGAAAGCTTCAGGCGTTTTTTCACCGCCTCATATTCCTGCCGCGCAATATCGTTTGCCGAAGCCTGCATTGATTTAGAGGCTTTACCCTGCTGTACAGCTTCTTTCAGCGACGCGCCGTACCCGGCTTCTGTAACGGCACCGATTATTTTCTGAGTATCGAGTGCCGTTTCATCATATTCAACCACCATGCTGTTTTTTAATAAATTAACCGCTATTTTATCCACGCCCGGCAGTTTGCCTACAGCTTTTTCCACACGGGCGCTGCAGGCGGCACAGGTCATGCCGGTAACGTTAAACTGTTCTTTTTTCATAGCGCTGCTCCTTATATAACACTTCATTGACGCTCTTTTTTATTCCTGTTATTATTATATTAATACAATATCTTTTAATCAAGAATGCACTATTTGGTGATATAGTACCCAAAAAGATACTTAGGAGCATAATTATGGAAAAGAACATTAACGTAAACTGCCCCGTTGCAGCCACGCTGCACCTTATCGGCGGCAAATACAAAGCGCTTCTGCTTTGGCACTTATCGGGCCGCGTGCTGCGCTTTAACCAGCTGCGCCAGCTTGTGCCGGAAGCAACACCCAAAATGCTTACGCAGCAGCTGCGCGAACTGGAGCAGGACGGGCTTATTAACCGCAAGGTTTACCCCGTTGTGCCGCCTAAAGTGGAATATTCCCTTACAGCACTGGGCGAAAGCCTCTTTCCGATTCTTAAAGCCATGTACGAATGGGGCAGCGGTTTAATGCAGAGCCAGGGCAAATGCCCTTCATGCAGCATGACGGCGCTACCCGGCACCTGCCATTGTAAGGATTAAAGCAAAACTCAAATACCGTGGCAAAACGCCAAAAATTAAAAGCAGGCATTCTGTCCGTTTAAACGGATAGTTTGCCTGCTTAATGTTTATGTAAAAACATTGTCAAATTACTTTTTACTATAACGCATACGGTATTCTGACGGTGCAAGCTGCATTACCTGCTTAAATGCCGCCGCGAATTTGCTTTGGCTGTCGTAACCGGCTGCCGCTGCAATTTCTGCCACACTGCTGCTGCCTGCAACCAAAAGCGCCGCCGCTTTCCGCATGCGGTATTCCTTCATATACTGTGCCACAGGTTTGCCGTACACCATTTTAAATACTTTTTTCAGCACAGAAGCATTAATGGAATATTCGCGGGCAAGCTGTTCAATGGTATAACGCTCCTGCCAGCTGCCGGTTATTTTAGCGTGAATCATTTTTATAATTTCCATATAACGTTCCTCGCAGCTTTCGGCCGTTTTTAGATGCGGAACACCGTACACAGCCAAAAATACAAGTATTTCCTGCGCTTTCAGTTTAAAATACGCCTGCCGGTATTCGCTTTTTACATGCGGCAAAAGCGTAAACATATCTGCAATTTCTGCAGCACCCGGCCAAACCGTAACTTCGCCGCCGCGGCAAAACTTTTCTGCCCAGACAGGTAAATTCACCTCCGGAAGGTTTAACGTTTCAGCAAAAGGCTGCGCAGCCATATTTAAATCCACAAACAGTGCAATACCGTTGTAATGCCCCAAAGGCAAGGTTATGCCCGATACGGTGCAGCAGTCCATCATATGAAACGATATATCACCCTGCCCAAGATAAATACTTCTGCCGCCCTGCATTACCCAGCCCATACGCCCGTTCAGGCAGTAATTAACCTGCATAACGCCGCTGACGGCAGGATGATAAAAATTCATGGTGCTGCCGTTTAATTCGGTTACTGCCAACTTAATCCCCGGCAGCACATTGTAAAGCAGCATCTGCCCGCTGCCGTTTTCATTTTCAAACAGGTATTTTTCAGCGCTGCTGCTTTTGCCGCCAAACTTCCAAAACGGCAGTTTTTCCATCATACCATTATCTTTTATATAATCCATCACCAACACCGCCCTTTTAGTCCCAAACGGATTTTTTCCTGCTCCAAAAGGAACAATCTGCCTGTAAAAGCCTTGCGGCTGACAGGCGTTTATTTATAATAAATATATGAGCGATTGCTCAAGTATAAAATTATAACCAACATAAATTAAGGAGTGTATATCTATGAAAAAATCTGTTAAACTCATTGACCTTGACTGCGCCAACTGCGCCGCCAAAATTGAAGACGCCGTTAAAAAAATCGACGGCGTAACCAGCGCCAGCGTCAGCTTTATGGCACAAAAAATGACGTTGGAAGCGCCGGACGATAAATTCGCACAAGTGCTTGACGAAGCCGTTAAGCTCATCAACAAAATCGAGCCCGACGTTACTGTTAAAGCTTAAGGAGTTATACTATGAAATTTCAGCAGATTAGAAACGCAACGGCAATTATTACTTACGCAGGCAGCAGGTTTTTGATTGACCCTCTGTTTGCGCCCAAAGATTATTTCGACCCAATCCCCGAATGCTTTACACCCGATAAACGCTGGCCGCTTGTTGAGCTGCCAATGCCTGAAGATGAAATAACCAGAAACCTTAATGCTGTTATTGTAACACATTCGCATATCGACCACATAGATGAATTTGCAGCCAAAGCCCTGCCAAAAGCACTAAAAATTTTTGTTCAGGATGAATATGACGAAAACTTTATGCATAAATTTGGCTTTACGGATGTGGAAATTTTAAAAGAAACCGGCACTGTTTTTAACGGCATAACACTTTACAAAACCGGATGTATCCACGGTAAACCGGCTGCGGCAATGCCTTATTATAAAAAATACGGGTTCCGCCCGGATGCTATGGGCGTTGTGTTTAAAGCCGCCGGTGAAAAAACCGTTTATCTTGCAGGCGATACAATTTGGTGCGATTTTGTAAAAAATGCCGTTGATAAATTTGCCCCGGAAATTATTATCGTCAACGCCGCGGCGGCACAGTTTATACACAGCGGCCCGATTATTATGGGTACGGAAGATATTGCCGCACTGCGCAGCTATGCCCCCAATGCCGCAGTAATTGCCACCCATATGGACGCCGTCGGGCATGCAACCTTAAGCCGCGACGGATTGCGCTCATTCATCACCGCCAATAAGCTTGACAAAGATTTTTATATCCCGGCAGACGGTGAAACGCTGGCATTGTAACATTTATTTAAATATATTATTCAGGCTGCAATAAAACAAAATGTGCATTTTATTGCAGCCTTTTTGTAAGGAGATTTTAATATGACCAAGAAACAGAAAAAACTTTTGCAGCGCATTACCGCCGCCGCTGTTTTGTTTGCCGCCGGTATGCTGCTGCCGCTGTTTGCAGAAGTTCCTGCCTATATTATATTCGCTTTGTTCGGCATAAGCTACATTATTATCGGCTGGGATATTATCTGGAAAGCCTTTTGCAATATCCGTCAGGGCGAAGCGTTTGACGAAAACTTTTTAATGACCGTTGCCACCGCCGGTGCTTTCGCGCTGGGCGAATATTCCGAAGGCGTAGCCGTTATGCTGTTTTACCAGATTGGCGAATGGTTCCAGAGCTATGCCGTTTCGCGCTCACGCCAGTCCATCACCGCGCTGATGGATATCCGCCCGGACTACGCCAACGTAGAACGAAACGGCAAACTGGTGCAGGTAGACCCCGACGAAGTTGCTGTTGGCGAAATTATTACCGTTAAACCGGGCGAGCGCGTGCCTATCGACGGCGAAATCATCAGCGGGCGCAGCGCGCTTGATACCTCCGCCCTCACCGGCGAATCACTGCCGCGCGAGGTTGAGGAAGGCATGGAGGTTATCAGCGGCTGCATTAACCAAACCGGCATTTTAAAAATTAAAACAACCAAAGAGTTTGGCGAATCGACCGTCGCTAAAATTTTGGATTTGGTAGAAAACAGCAGCGAGAAAAAAGCGCGCAGCGAAAACTTCATTACCCGCTTTGCCAAATTCTACACCCCAATTGTTGTTTTTGCGGCGCTGCTGCTGGCTACCATTCCGCCCTATGTTTTAAACGAGCCGTTCTCCGGCTGGGTTTACCGCGCGCTGACCTTTCTCGTTATCAGCTGCCCGTGCGCCTTGGTTATATCCATTCCGCTCAGCTTCTTCGGCGGCATTGGCGGCGCTTCCAAATGCGGAGTGCTGGTTAAGGGCAGCAACTATTTAGAAGCGCTTGCCGATACCGAAACCGTTGTTTTTGATAAAACCGGCACCTTAACCAAAGGCTCCTTTGCCGTTACTTCCATTAAGCCGGTTGGTATGACTAAAGCAGAGCTGCTGGAACTTGCCGCTTATGCGGAGGATTATTCCAACCATCCCATTTCCCTTTCCATTAAGCGCGCTTACGGCAAGGATATTAAGCACGGCATGGTTAAAAATATAGAAGAAATTGCCGGCCACGGCGTGCGCGCCGTTATAGGCGGGCAAACCGTACTGTGCGGCAACGGTAAACTTATGCAGCGCGAAAAAATTAACTACACGCCCTGCACAGAAGCAGGCACGGTTATTTACACCGCCGTTGACGGTAAATTCGCCGGTTATATTTTAATCGAAGACGAAGTAAAAGCCGACGCTGCCGCCGCCATTAAAATGCTTAAAACCTGCGGCGTACGTGAAACCGTAATGCTGACGGGCGACAGTGACGCAGTAGGGCTGAAAATTGCCAAGCGCCTGGGGCTGGACCGGGCCTTTACCCAGCTTTTGCCAGCGGATAAGGTTGAACACGTTGAACGCCTGCTGGAAGCACTGCACAAACGCAGCAGCCGCGGCAAGCTTGCCTTTGTGGGCGACGGCATTAACGACGCGCCGGTGCTGGCCCGCGCCGATGTAGGCATCGCCATGGGCGCTTTAGGCAGCGACGCTGCCATTGAAGCGGCAGACATTGTACTGATGACTGATGAACCTTCCAAAATCGCTTCCGCCATCAAAATTGCCCGCAAAACTCTGAGCATTGTGCGCCAGAATATTATCTTTGCCATTGGCATTAAAATTGCCGTACTGGCGCTCGGCGCTCTGGGTTATGCTTCCATGTGGGCAGCGGTTTTCGCCGATGTAGGCGTATCCGTCATTGCCATTTTAAACGCCGTGCGCGCGCTTAACGTAAATAAATACAAAAAGGAACAGGCACGTGCCGCAGCTGTAAAAAGCAGCATCACCCCTGCTGCAGAAACCGCTGTTTAACAAAATTACACCCAAAACATTAATACCCCAAAAGCATTATGCCTTTGGGGTATTTTTATCTTTAAACTATTATGCTGTTATAGCCGCTGCAATCATCAGTCAATGCTGATAAGTTCATACTGCGGGTTGCCCATTTTAAGTTCGCGCATGGCAACAAGCTGATGCAGCCCGTGACGGCTTTCAATGCGCTCTACCAAATCGTGGCGATATTTTTCGGGCTGGGCGTAAACAAGGTCAATGCTGGCCTGGTCAATCGCCAGAAGGTCGGTAGATGCCAGAATACCGATATCCGGAATGGTCGGCTCTGCTGCCAAATTACCTGCGCAGTCGCAGTCTACGGACATGCGGCGCATTACGTTAATAAATACGATATGCTTGCCGAAATAATCAATAGTTGCTTTGGCAGATTCAGCCATGTTTTCCATCAGCATTTCTTTGGCAGGCCATGCGTTCCAGTCCTCCGGCAGAGGCTGTCCGTAAACGCCGTGTACCATTGCTTTGCCTATTTTGCCGTCGGCGCAGCCAATGGCAATGTTCTTCATGCTGCCGCCGTAGCCGCCCATGGCGTGGCCTTTAAAGTGGGTTAATACAATCATGGAATCGTAATTAACGATATGACCGCCCATGGAAATTTCTTTAAAGTGCTTGCCCCCGCGTACCGGCAGCATAACGGTGCCTTCTTCGTCCATAATATCAACCGGGCAGAAATCCCAGCCGTTAAGGGCAATGGTAGCGCGGTGCTTTTCGGTAGTATCGCGCCCGCCTTCGTACAGGGCGTTGGTTTCAACTATATTGCTGTTGGGCACATGTGCCTGAAAAGCCTTTACCATTTCGCGCGGCAGAATGTTCGGGCCGTGCGGTTCGCCGGTATGCAGTTTAATTGCAACCTTGCCGTAAATGCCTTCGTTAATCATATCATAAAGTTTAATAAGAGTATCAGCGTTGATGTTTTTGCTGAAATATACTTTGGCACGGCTGCCTGCGCCGCCGTTTGCGGAAACCTTTACGCTTCCTTCGCCTGCTGCAAACACGTTTCTTACCCCCTCAAGATTATACGCCGCAACACCGACAGCGGCAGTTCCGGCTGCTTTTAAAAAGTCGCGCCTTGTCATTTTTTCCATTTTGCATTCGCTCCTTTAGCCATAATTTTGCTGTCAGTTATATCCTACTACTTTAAGTTCAGTCCATGTCAAGCAAAATTTCAAGCGCTTGTAAAAGCCCCTACAAGGCTGTCGGTACGCGGGCGCAAAACCGTGTCATAGCTCATCAGCTGATAATCAGCCAGGCGTGCCATATTCTGCAAAGCCTCAATTTTTTGCAGCAGCACATCACGCGCCTGCGCCAGTATTTTTTTGCGCTGCTGGCAGGTCTGTTCGCCCAGCTTGGCAAGGTTTATATAATCGGCAATGGCCTCCAACGACATGCCAGCGCCTTTTAAAGTCTGAATGAAAGCAACCCATTCCACAAAATTTTCGTCATAATTGCGCACGCCGCCGCTGGTACGCGGTACGGCGGGTATAATGCCCATGCGCTCGTAATATCTTAATGTGTCTGCCGATACGCCGGTTCTTGCGGCAATCTCTTTAATAGTCATTTTCAGCCCCTCCTTACAATGTTCCCTGACGGATTTTATAAATAATATAGTCTATCAAATCCAGCGATTTTTGTTTGCTGTGTATTTCTTCCAAGAGGTCCAGGCGGTGCCTGCGCAGAATTTTTATCGGCCCTGCCGAGCCGCCCTCTGCCAGCAGCTTTAAAAAGCGGCTGATGCTGAAGGCATCAAGCCCGGTGCTGCTTAGCGATGCAGCCAGTGCCTCCGTGCGCTGCTCATCTGTATTAACCGTTTTTTTATTCATTATTATCACCCGCCTGCCTGCATTAGTTTTTTGTTGCTTTAATTATAAAACTCACCTTAAAGCTGCGTCCAATACTTGTATTTCATGATTTACCATGCCTGATAAACATAATTTGTCTGCCGCTGCGCCGCCGAAAAATTCATCAGTCATGCAAAATGCTTTTTAAGCATGAACCAATCTCAAAGATAAGCATTGGAATTTTTGCCTTTGCCTACATTATAATAAAAGCACCGGGAGCATCATACCGGTGCTTTTGCTATTGACTTAAAGCGTACTTCAACTGTTAAACTAAAGGCAGGGAAAAATTATGCAGAACAACAGCAAACCTTCACACCTTTCTTTTACGGCTCAGCGGGCAGCGGGCTATTTACTGGGCTTTGCCCTTTTATACGCACCGTTTGAACTGTACCGCCGCTTTTTGGAAAACATTTTAAACGTGCAGCCGGCGTTTTTGCCGCACGCCTTCTGCCCGCGCATACCCACGGCAGAAATTTTTACCGGCGGATCTTTCGAGCTCAACAATTTAATGCTGGTATCAACTTTGCTTTTCTGGCTGCTGTGCCTGCTGTTCGGCCCGTTTTTCTGCGGCAGGCTGTGCGTGGCCGGTTATTTTGCCGAAAGCCTCAGCCATCTGGTGCCGGAACGCTGGCAGATTGAATGGGAAAAATATGTGCCGGTGCCTTATATCCGCTTCGGCATGCTGTTTGGCTACATGCTGCTGCCGCTGTGGTACGGCTTTTACCCCTGCGCTTACTGCAATTTTTATCTGTTCGACAGCCTTGTAAGCGTCCTTTTCGGCGCAGCCATTTCGTTTACCGTGCCGCTTGCCGCAACAGGCTTTTTATACCTGGTGCTGTTTGGGCTGTTTACCAAAGGCGGGCGTGGCTACTGCCGCTTTATGTGCCCGCAGGGAGCAATGCAGAGCCTGTTTTTCATCATCGGCAGCAAACTGGGCATAGCCTCCAAAATACAGGTTAACAGCGAAAAATGCGTAAAATGCCGTCTTTGCGTTAAAAACTGCCCCATGCGCGCCATGAGCCTTAAAAACGGCAGCATTAAAAATGACGTAAGCCTGTGCATAAAATGCGGCGTATGCCAGCATAACTGCCCCGTAAAAGCCATTACAACAGGAGGCGGCAGATTATGAAAAAGAATGTTTTAACAATGCCAAAAGATAAACTTTTAAATTTAGCCGTTGGTGCCGGTATACCGTTTGGAACCGCTGCAAGCGGCGCTGCCGGAGGCTGCACGGGTATCTGCGGCAGCTGCGGCGGCACATGCCTTGGCGGCTTCGCGCTGGCAGCCTGGCTCTGCGGCAGCGTATATTTTAAGCGCCGCCGTAAAAGTTTAACCGCTGACGGAAAACCGCAATCCTTTCAGCATTAAATAAAAAATTTAAAGGAGAGATGAATATGAAAAAATTTCTTTGTGCTTTGATGATGGCCGTACTTGCTTTGGGCATAACCGCCTGCGGCGGAGCAGCAGAACAATCCGCACCTGCACCCGCTGCCAAAACACAAACGGCTGCACCGGCAGCTGACGGCGGCAAAAAAATCCTTGTAGCCTACTTCAGCCATACCGGCAACACCGAAAAAGTAGCGCAGCTTATCCAGAGCAAAACCGGCGCCGATATTTTCAAAATCGAAACCGCAGCCCCGTATCCTTCCGTTTACCGCGAAACAACGGAACTTGCAAAGCAGGAAAAAGCCGATAAAGCCCGTCCTGCACTGAAAAACAAAGTGGAAAACATGGCCCAGTACGATGTTGTTTTTGTAGGTTACCCCATCTGGTGGTACACCGCACCGATGGCAGTAGCAACCTTTGCCGACAGCTATGACTTCAGCGGCAAAACCGTCATCACCTTCTGCACCAGCGGCGGCAGCCCCATCAGCGACAGCTCACCCGATATTAACAAATGGTTTAAAGGCGCAAATGTTATTGAAGGCATCCGCGCTTACCCGGACGATACCGCAGCTACCGAAAAATGGCTGGCAGGCCTGAACCTGTAAAACCCCATAAAAATTTAAACCTGCACTTTTAACGGTGCAGGTTTTTTTATGCCTCCGGCTGTTTAATTTTTACGGTTTAACAACGGCTTTTAAAATCGGGTCATTATGGTCGGTAAGGCGCTCAAAGGTATGCTGCAAATCATCAAGCGGCACTATATCGGTAACAAAGCTTTCGGCGTCAACCATGCCGCTGGCAATCAGGTTAATGGTTTCGGTAAATTCCGTGCACGTGCACGATACGCTGCCGTGCAGCTTAACCTCTTTCAGTACCAGGCGGTTAACGTCCACGCTGATTTGCGGTTCAATGGAGTTGCCAACCATTACTATTTCGCCGCCGGGCTTAACCGCTTCAATGCACATATTCAGCGTTTCGGCAGCGCCGACTGCTTCAAACACAACGTCGAAGCCGCCATCGGTGTCCTCCAGCATCTGCTTTACGCTTTCCGGGCTGCTTTCGTAAAAGGTATCGCACAGGTTAAGCTCGCGCGCCTTGCGGGTTTTAATGTCATGGCGTTTGCTCATAGCCACAAAAGAAGCGCCTGCCTTGCGAGCCAAATCGCACATAAAGTGCCCGATAATGCCTGTACCAACCACCAGCACCTTATCGTTAAGGCGCAGGCCGGAATGTTTAACGGCATGGTACGCTACCATCAGCGGGTCAATAAGGCCTGCCGCCACATCCGAAACGGTATCCGGAAGTTTATAGGCGTTGCTTGCCCTGCCCACAAATTTTTGCGCATAGCCGCCGTTACACACAAAGCCGACGTAATTGGTGCCGTCTACAAAGCGGCACAGGTGTTCCAGCCCGGCGCGGCACATATCGCATTCGCCGCAGTACAGGTCGCCCAAAAAGTAACGCGGTCGCCAACTTTAAAGCTGCTGCTGCCGGGGTTGGTTACCACGCCGCAAAACTCATGCCCCATATGGAACTCGCCGTCCTGCTCTGCCCAGCCCCTGCCTGTTTTCCACATATGAATATCGCTGCCGCACACGCCGCAGGCTTTAACCTCAATTTCAAGCTCGCCCGGTTTTAATTCCGGCACGGGCACATCCTGCACAACTATTTTTTGCGGGCCTGCAAGCACGCCCGCTTTCATTGTTTCTGCCATGTTATCACAATCCTTTCTATACAAAAACAGCGCCTGCCGCCAAGGGCAGACGCTTTTTTATCAGCCTCCTACAAGCCGCTGCTGTTCAGCCGGGTAACGGTCGCCCACAACGGGGAACCGGCCCACGGCTGCTTCCAGTTCGCGCACATCGGCTGCCGAAAGCGGCATATCCGCAGCACGCAGGTTTTCTTCAAGATGCGCCAGTTTGGTAGTACCGGGAATCGGTACAATAAAAGCTGCTTTGGCAAGCAGCCATGCCAGCGCCACCTGTGCCGAAGTCATACCGCGCTTACGTCCAAACTCCTGCAGTTCGTTAACAATGCGCGTATTAATGCGGATATTCTCCGGTGAAAAACGCGGCAGGGTCTGCCTGTTGTCGTTGTTGTGGTCAAAACGAGTATATTCGTTAATGGCGCCGCCCAAAAAGCCGCGGTTCATCGGGCTGTAAGGCACAAAACCTATGCCAAGCTCACGGCAGGCATCAAGCACACCATTGGTTTCCACATCGCGGAGCATCAGGTGATACTCGCTCTGCACGGCAGTCAGCGGCGTTACGGCATGCGCACGGCGGATGGTATCCGCACTTACTTCGCACACGCCCCAGCGTTTAACCTTGCCTTCCTTAATTAAATCGCCGATAGTGCCTGCAACTTCTTCAATCGGCACATTGTGGTCAAGCCTGTGCTGATAAAACATTTCCAAGCAGTCCACACGCAGGCGGCGCAGCGATTCCTCGCAGTAACGGCGGATGGTTTCCGGCCTGCTGTTCTGCCTGCCGGTAGCTTTGCCGTTAATAACTTCGTGCCCGAATTTTGTAGTTACGGCAACCTGCCCCTTGTAAGGTGCAAGCGCTTCACCGACGAGTTCTTCGTTAATAAGCGGCCCGTAAATAATGGCGGTGTCAAACAACGTTACGCCGCGTTCAACCGCCTCGCGGATTACTTTAATGCACTCTTTGCGGCTGGGCGATACGCTGCGGTTGTAGTTCATGCCCATGCAGCCAAAGCCCAGTGCCGATACCGTCAGTGCGGCACTGCCGCTGCCCAGCGTGCGCCTGCCGCTGATGTTCATATGCCCGCTTTTATTGGCTTTGCTGCGTCCTTTGGCTTCCGTTTCCTGCGGAATTACGGAAGACGCCGCCAGAAAGGCTGCACCCATCAGTGCCGATTTCTGCAAAAATGACCTCCTGCTCATCAGCTGCGGCTGTTTTTCTTTATTATCTGTATTTTCAGCCATAAAATTCCCTCCAGTAATTTTTTACTGTATTGCAATACAAAAACCGTTTGGCACCGGCCGTTTTTTACGCGCGCTTACGGCAGCGGCACCCGGCTTTCTGATTTCATTTTATTACCGGCAGAAGCATAAATCCAATACTTACCTTTTATAACACGATATGCAAAGCGGGCATGGCAAAGCTATTGCGCGCACGCGTTAATGTATTATAAAATAAAAATACAGATACAGCCTGTAAATATGTAAGGGGATGTTACGCCATGGAACTACGGACATTAAAGTATTTTTTAACAGTAGCCCGCGAAGAAAACTTTACCCGGGCTGCCGAACTGCTGCACATAACCCAGCCCACGCTCAGCCGCCAGCTTATGCAGCTGGAAGAAGAAGTAGGCGCGCAGCTTTTTAACCGCCTGTCGCGCAAAATAACGCTTACGCAGGCCGGGCTTATTTTGCGCCGCCGCGCGGAAGAAATAGTGGGGCTGGTGCAAAAAACCGAAAAGGAAATCAGCACCTGCGACGAAATGGTAGAAGGAGAAATTTCCATTGGCGCAGGCGAACTTTACGCCGTGCAGTATTTGCCGCCGCTTATTAAATCCTTCCGCGAAATTTACCACAATGTTACTTTTGAAATTTACACCGGCAATGCCGACCAGATTAAAGAGCGCATTGAAGACGGGCTGACCGATATCGGCGTAATGCTTGAACCCGTAAGCATTGAAAAATACGAATTTATACGCCTTAAAGACTGCGAGCGCTGGGTAGTGCTTATGCCGCCAAACGACCCGCTGACTGCAAAAAGCGCAATCTGCCCGCAGGATTTGGCAGGCAAGCCCGTTTTTCTGGTAAGCCGCGGCACCGTGCGCAACGAAATTGCCAGCTGGTTCGGCAGCAGCTTTAAGGATATTATCATTACCGGCAGCGGCAACCTGCCTGCCAACAAGGCCATTATGGTTAAAGAAGGGCTTGGCTATGCGCTTATTATCGGCAGCAGCATTACCTTTTGGGATGAAAAATACATTGCCTGGCGCCCGCTGCAGCCGGAAATGCGCACAAGCAGCGTTATAGCCTGGAAGCGCCATCAGCCGCACACACCGGCCGTAGAAAAGTTTATAGCCCATTTAAGGGACAACCTGCCGCAAAACTGAAAAATGGCATAAAAAAATCTTCTTCCAGAAAAGGAAGAAGATTTTTTATTTTATATTATTTGCGCAGCACAAGTTTAATAAATACCCTGCTGCCTTCATATAATAAAATCATCGGCACTGCCAGAAGTGTCTGCGTTACCACATCAGGCGTCGGCGTAATAATTGCCGCTAAAATAAACGAAGCAACCACCATATAGCGCCGCCCGCGCTTCAGCAAAGCAGAAGTTACCACACCCATCTGCGCCAGCACAATAAGCACCATGGGCAGGTTAAAAATAAAGCCGAAAGGCACAACCAGCATCAGAAAAAAGTCCAGATAACTTTCTATCGAAAGCATCGGTGCAATATTGCCGCCTGCAAAGGTTGTAAAAAAGTGCAGCCCCTGCGGAAATACAAAAAAGTATGCAAAAGCAATGCCCGCCCAGAACAAAAGCACCGACGAAGGCACAAACAGCATCAGCGCCGAGCGTTCCCTGCCGGTTAAAGCTGGCACCAGAAACGCCCACAGTTCATAGAACAAAACCGGGGCTGCAAGCAGCACGCCGCAGGCAAGCGCTATTTTTATGTAGATAAAAAACGCTTCCGCCGGGCGCATATAATACAAATTGGTGGCAGGCGCCGTCAGCACTGCCACAATTTCATCAATATAAAAGCTGCTTACCAGCGTGCCTGCGGCAAGCGCCGCCAGGCTGTGCAGAATTCTGCGCCGCAGTTCGCCCAGATGTTCCGTTAAGGTCATTGCCTCATCATTGTTATCTAACGGACGGCCATTATCCATAGCTTGCGCCGTCACTTTTTGGCTTCCGCCTGTACAGTTTCCGCACCGGCAGACGCAGCGTCCTTGGTTTCCGCGGTTTCGGCAATTTCACCTGCTTTTTTAATTTCTGTTTCCGTGCTGTTTACAGCCTGCTTAAATTCCTTCATGCTTTTGCCAAGGGCAGAACCAATTTCCGGCAGTTTGCCGGGACCAAAAAAGATAAGCCCTATAACCAAAATAAGCAAAAGTTCGGGTAAGCCTAAACCAAACATAATAATTCCTCCTTGCAGCCGCTTTATTATAAGTTTTATGCTTTGCTACATATATAGTAACACTTGCAGCTAACTCTAAGTCAAGCCTTATTTAAAATTTAATCTCGGGCTAACCTTCGTTTTACTTATACTATACAAAGTGCCTTAATCAATGCTGATAAGTTCATAATTGGGGTTGCCCATTTTCAGTTCTTTCATGTAACTTAACTGGCGCAGGCCTTCGCGGCTTTCAATGCGCTCAATCAGGTCTTTGTTATCGCCGCCCGGTTTGTCATAAACCATGTCCACGCACGCCTGGTCAATCGCCAGCAAATCGGTGGAAGCCACCATACCGATATCGCCGATGGTCGGCTCTTCCGCATCAGGCCCGGCACAGTCGCAGCGCACAGACATACGGCGCATAACGTTAACATAAGCAATGCGTTTGCCGAAAAAGTCCGTTACGGCTTTGCCGGCTTCAACCATGTGTTCCATAAAATGCGCACCGCGGATGGAAAAATCGGCGCCGCCGTGCTGCATGGCCTTGCCTACTTTGGCATCGGCGCAGCCAATGGCAATGTTTTTAAGCGAGCCGCCGAAACCGCCCGAAGCGTGCCCTTTAAAATGCGTCAGCACAATCATGCTGTCGTAAGTGGGCAGGCTTTTGCCGACGTACATTTCTTTAAAATGCTTGCCGCCGCGTACAGGCAGGGCAACGTTGCCAAATTCGTCCATAATATCAACGGGGCAGAAATCCCAGCCGTTATAGGCAATGGTTTTGCGGTGCAGCTCCGTTGTGTGGCGGCCACGTTTATATAAAGTGTTGGTTTCTACAATGTTGCTGTCGGGTATGCGCTGCTGTACGGCTTTAACAAATTCGCGCGGCAGAAAGTTTTTGCCGCCGATTTCGCCGGTGTGCATTTTAATGGCAACCTTGCCGTAAATTTCGCTGTTAACCAGTTCGTACAGCTTTACAAAATGTTCGGCATCAATGTGTTTTGTAAAGTACACCTTGGCACTGCTGCCTGCTGCCAGCGGCGCTTTAAGCTGCCTGCTGCCAATAACCGGCGCCTGCGCATAAGCACTGCCAAAATCCGGCAGGCTGAACGCCGCCGCGCTGATTGCCGCCGTACCGGCAAGTTTTAAAAAGTCCCTTCTTGTCAGTTTATCCATTGATACGACCCCCTTTAACAAACCATATAATAAAAGCATCAGTATACCTTACAGTTTCATTATAGGTGTTAAAGTGCACTTGCAGTCAACGGCAAAAACTGTGCCATTCTGTACAAAAAGGGCTGTTTTAAAAAGTTTCACACATTTATCAGTTCATAATTGGGGTTGCCCATTTTCAGTTCGCGCATGTAGCTTAACTGGCGCAGCCCTTCGCGGCTTTCAATGCGTTCAATCAGGTCTTTGTTATCGCCGCCTGGCTTGTTGTAAACAAGGTCAACGCTGGCCTAGTCAATCGCCAGAATATCCGTTGAAGCGAGAATGCCGATATCGCCGATAGTGGGCTCTGCCGCACTGCGTCCGGCGCAGTCACAGTCTACGGACATACGGCGCATAACGTTAATGTAAACAATGTGTTTGCCGAAAAAGTCCGTTACGGCTTTGCCGGCTTCAACCATGTTTTCCATAAAAGCGGCGTTGCGCACACTAAAGCCCCTGCCGTGCTGCATTATTTTGCCAACCTCACCGTCGGCGCAGCCAATGGCAATGTTTTTAAGCGAACCGCCGTAGCCGCCCATGCTGTGCCCTTTAAAATGCGTCAGCACTACCATGCTGTCGTAATCCACAAGGCTTTTGCCTACGGACATTTCCGTAAAATGCTTGCCCCCGCGCACCGGCAGCATTACCGCTCCGTGCTCGTCCATAATATCCACCGGGCAAAAATCCCAGCCGTTGGCCATAATGGTTTCGCGGTGGCGCGCCGTAGTGCTGCGCCCGCCGCCATAGGCAGTGTTGGTTTCAACAATCACGCTGCCGGGAATCTGTTCCTGCACGGCTTTAACAAAACTGCGCGGCAGGAAGTTTTTGCCGCCCTGCTCGCCGGTGTGTATTTTAAGCGCTACTTTGCCATAAATATCGCTGTTGATTAATTTATACAGCTTTACCATGCTGTCTTCGTTTATTTTATCCGTAAAATACACTTTGGCGCGGCTTATGCCGTCCGCCGCACTGCCTGCCGCAGCACTAACCGGCGGCCCGGCAGTTGCCGCTGCCTGCGTGGCCGCGTCGCCAAACTTGCAGCCCGCCAGCCCCAAAACCGTAAAGCCTGCCAGTTTTAAAAAGTCTTTGCGTGAAAGCCTGTCCATATCAATGCCCCCCTTTAAGCCATAACGGCATGCAATAAATTTGATTTGCCTAAATTATACCTGCTGGAGCCGTTTCCAAGTCAAGCTTTAAGGCAATAAGTTTTTAATATTTTCAAATTTATAAGGCAGGCTTTACCGTCTGCCCAAAGCGGCAAAAAATGGGTACGCCGATATTTTAGGCAGCTATGCCGCACTTTATATTAATAAAAAAGAGGACGGCGAAAAGCCGTCCTCAAAGGGTTATGTGTCAGAAGAACTGAAGTTTTAAATTAGAAAGTGAAGACTACTTCAGACCACAAAGACTGTTCATCAGTATTGCCTTCACGGCTTTCAAGATCATAGTATTTAACGCCTGCTACAATATTCTTGGCAAGAGTTACGTTAGCACCAACTTCATAGCCTTCATATCCGTCGCCATCATACAGAGAATCGCCCGGATATACTGCATATCCGCCGCTGAATACAGTAGGTTCTAAGAAGGTTGCGAGCGGACGGTCGCTGTAGTTAGCGTATACGCCCCAGCTGCCGGGCTGAGATGCTTTAGCACCGCGATAAGACAAGCCTACCAGCCAGCCGCTGTCATCACCATTAATAGTGCCATTATCACTGTCGCCGTAGAAGTAGCTGCCTTTCAATGTCAAATCTTTAGCAACTTCACCGGATACTGCTGCTTCCCAAATTTCATTTTCACGCCAGTTATCAGCATTGTAGTAACGTACTGCTGCGTCAACAACACCAATACCTGCTTCAACACCTGCTACATAAATGCGGTCGCCGTCGTCAACTAAAGTATTTCCATCTTCTTCCCAATCTGGACCGAATTCTTGTTCATTCCATGCTGCACCGCTTGCATCATCATTGTCAATAGCTTTCATTGCCCAGCCAAATACTTTTACGCTATCGCCATAGCTGAGTTTGATACCGTCAGCACGGGTATCCATTACATCACCTTTAACAAAGTCCTGACGGCCTGCGTCAACTTTAACGCCGCCAACACGGCCGGACACAAATGCCCAGTTTAAAGTTACGTCATCGGTGCCATCACGGCCTGCATAGTAGTGGCTATTTTCAAAACGTCCGGTGTAAGTCCAGTCTTCGTTAACTGCACCATTTACGAACAGACGGGTACGCAGACGGCCTTCGTGGCTGCTGTTATCGGTGTCACGATAAGATGCGCGAATCTGACCGGTGATTTTTACGTTGTCAGCTTTCTTTTCAAGGTTAGCAACGCGAACGCCGAGGCTGTCGAGTTCGTCAGCAAATTCAGCAG
>OGNF01000918.1_pt1 | contig 29864 bp, 27 predicted proteins | sample 1573321 | NCBI WGS metagenome assembly OGNF01 (sample SAMEA2581911, study PRJEB24529) | metagenome | biome: Human gut stool | place: China | collected 2011 | reverse complement strand
GCTGAGCAAGTTTTCAGAACTTTATAAAAGTTCTGAAAACTTAGGATTTTAATGGTACAGGACACCCTTCTTGGGTTTCCCGCACACACCCTTCCTTACCGTTGCGGAGAATTTACCACTTTATCGACAGTCTCTTACTATATCAGCTGTTTCAGGCTGTCAAAGTCCCGCAAGGTGATGGCACCGCGCTTGAGCTCCACAAGGCCCTCCTCCGAGAACTGCTTGAGCATCCGCGCCACGGCCTCCCGTGCGGAGCTGATATGCTGGGCGATCTGTTCATGGGTCATGCGAATCGTATCAGAGCCGGTGCGCTCCGCTTCGGACAGGAGAAAGCCCGCCAGCCGCCGGTCAAGACCCTTGAACAAAAGCTGCTGCATGGCCCACATGACGTCGGAAAACCGTGCCGTGGCCAGCTCATAGAGGCAGCAGCGCACAGCCAAATTCTGCTCCTTGAGCATGGCAACGATATTTGCGGGGATAATGAGGACCTCGGTATCCCGCTGGGCAGTCATCTGGGTGTCAAAGGTGATCTGACTGATGACGCAGGAGGCCGACAGCACGCACAGATCGCCTGCATACAGCCGGAACAGTGTCACCTCCCGCCCCTCGTCGGAGAGGAGATAGGTGCGGAGCTCTCCGGAGAGTACCAGCACCAGACCGAGACATTCGCTGCCGCCGTCATGGATGAGCGCCCCCTTTTCATAGCGGCGCGTCACCGCACTGCGCTGCACCGTTTCCCGCTCCCGCTCGGTCAGATCCTTCCAAAACGGAAGCTGCACCAGCCGATCCTCCATATCAGTGGCAGCCGTGATGGCCGCAGCCATGCTCGCCGCAGGTGTGGCCGCCCTCGCCGTGGGCGTGGTCGTGATGATCACAGCGGACATTGGGATCGTATGCAAGCGCGCTTGCCAGCAGGGCGTTCACCGCTGCGTCCGCTTCGCCGCTGACGCCGCCGTAGAGCTTGATACCGGCCTCCGCCAGTGCCATCTGGGCACCGCCGCCGATACCGCCGCAAATCAGGGTATCCACGCCCCGCTGCATCAGGAAGCCAGCCAGCGCGCCGTGGCCGCTGCCGTTGGTGTCCACCACTTCCTCCCGGACGATCTTGCCGTCCGCCACTTCATAGAGCTTGAACTGCTCCGTGTGGCCGAAGTGCTGGAAAATTTGACCGTTTTCATAGGTAACTGCGATTTTCATATCAGGTTCTCCTTTTTGTTTGTGATCGGTTTCGTTGAATGTCCGCAACCGGCAGCTGCGGCCGCAGTGCGGATGCTCCTCCCCGCCGCAGATACGGTAATTCCCGCCGGTGATGCGCAGCGGCTTTCCGTGGACAAGACACGCCGCGATCTTCTGCCGCGCGCTTTCGTAGATTTCCTGTACGGTGGAACGGGAAATGTCCATCTGGGCGGCACACTGCTCATGGGTGCGCTGTTCCAGATCCACCAGCCGGATGACCTCGTATTCGTCCAGCGTCAGCAGGATCGGCGTTCCGCTCCCTCCCCCGTTCGGGCAGAAGGTATCGATCTGCGGTTTGCCGCAGATCCTTCGGCACCGCGGTGGTCTCGGCATTCATACGCCCCCTTCGTTTTCGGTATATGCCGATTATAAATCAGTTTTTTGGAAAAGTCAATCGCTTTCTGCCGCTGCGCGGTCTTGATGCCGCAGAACAGCTGCGAGGGCCTCTCTCCATAGAAAAATACCGCTGTACAGCTTACGTACAGCGGTATCCGATCCCAAAAGTTTCGATTACAGTTTATTTTTGCGGCTGCGACAGCTTTTTCAGCACCCAGATCTGAATGGGAACGGAGCAGAGAAAGGTCAGCAGGTCCGCCACCATCTGAGCCATCTGGATACCGGGCAGGCCCAGCGTCAGGGCCAGGATCCACACGGTAGGAATAAAGAACAGCCCCTGCCGGGCCACCGCCATAAAGGTGGCCGGCACCGTCAGTCCCATGGTCTGCTGACACATATTGCCCATGACCACCCAGCTTTGCAGGCAGAAGGTCACGCACTGGAACCGCAGAGCCGCCGTACCGATGGCGATGACCTCCGGATCGTCCCGGAAGATGGATACAAGCTGCGGTGCCCAGGCAAAGCCCGCCGCGCTGACAGCCAGCAGCAGCACAAACGTCACCTTGACGCTGAACCAGAAGCCCTCCTTCACCCGGTGGTACAGGCCGGCGCCGTAGTTGAAGCCGCACACCGGCTGAAAGCCCTGGCCGAAGCCGATCATGGCAGAGCCGCCGAACATCATGATCCGCTGCACCACGCCCATAGCGGCGATGGCCGCGTCTCCATAGGTCCGGGCCGCCTGATTGAGGCAGATGGTAGCCACGCTGGCAAGACCCTGCCGGGCCAGAGACGGCAGACCGCCCTTGAAGATCCACAGATAATAATAGGGCTTCAGTTTCACATGAGAAAGATGGAGCTTGAGATTGCCGCCCTTGGTGCAGCCAACTAACAACAGGCAAAAGCTGACAAACTGGCTGATGATGGTAGCCCAAGCAGCGCCGGCGATCCCCAGATCCAGCACAAAGATCAGCAGAGGGTCCAGACCGATGTTCAGTACCGCGCCGCTGGTGATGCCCACCATGGCGTAAGCGGCGCTGCCCTGAAAACGAAGCTGGTTATTCAGCACCAGCGATGAGGTCATCCACGGCGCGCCCAGCAGGATCACGCTGAGGTACGCTTTGGTATAGGGCAGAATGGTGTCCGTGGAGCCAAGCAGGTAGGCCAGAGGTTCCAGAAACAGCAGTCCCAGCACGCAGATCAATACACCGGTAGCCAACGCGCTGAAAAAGCCGGTGGAGGCCATTTCCGACGCCTCCTGATAGTTTTTGTGGCCGATCTCCCGGGAGATGAAATTACCGCTGCCCTGACCGAAGAAAAAGCCGATGGCCTGAATAATGGCCATCAGGGAAAATACCACGCCCACCGCGCCGGTGGCGGCGTTGCTCTTCAGCATTCCTACAAAAAACGTGTCCGCCATGTTGTAAAAGGCAGTCACCAGCATACTGACCACGCAGGGCAGCGCCATGCGTGGGATCAGCCGGCTCACCGGTGTTTCCGTCATCAGTTGATACTTCTTTTGCTGTTGATCTTCCAAAAAGGTCCCCCCTGTGCAGATATGGCTGTCATTTTTGTGGATTGTAACATATTTTTCGAAAAAAGAAAAGAAAAACGTAAAATTTTTCCGCGTTTTCCGGGTGTTTTTATGATTCTTGACAGAAAAAGTCCTTGAATCTCGGCCAAAAGGTGAGTATAATATAAAAGATTATTGACCGGGGCTTTTGCCCCGCACAAAACTTCAGGGACTACCCGGAGAGGATGAGACAGATGACTGCATACAAAGACATGACACTGGACCAACGGAGGGCGGAATACGCAGCATTGCAGACCGCTTTTGCAGATCTGAAGGCACAGGGATTGAAGCTGGACATGACCCGCGGCAAGCCCTGCAAGGATCAGCTGGACATGGTATCTGACATCTTCGATATGCTCAAGGAGCCGGAGGACTATATTGTCGACGGCATTGATATCCGCAACTACGGTGCGCTGTCCGGTCTGCCGGAGGCCAAGCGCCTGTTCGCAAACCTTTTGGACTGCAAGCCCAAGCAGGTATTCGTGGGCGGCAACGCCAGTCTGCAGCTCATGTACGGCGTGATCGACTGCGCCTTTATCCACGGCCGCCTCAACAGCCCCCGCCCCTGGTGCAGGGAGCCTGTTGTCAAGTGGCTGTGCCCCGCCCCCGGCTATGACCGCCACTTCAAGCTGACGGAATCCTTCGGCTTTGAGCTCATCACCATTCCCATGACCTCCACCGGTCCGGACATGGACGCCGTGGAGGAGGCCATCAAGGACCCGGCTGTGAAGGGCATCTGGTGCGTGCCCAAGTATTCCAACCCCGAGGGCATCATCTACTCCAAGGATACCATCGTCCGCATGGCCTCCATGAAGCCCGCCGCGCCGGACTTCACGATCATGTGGGATAATGCGTACTGCATCCACGAGTTTGACGGCGACTATGTGGAGTTCCCGGACATCTTGCACCAGTGCAAGAAGTATGGCAACTATGATATGGTCTACGAGTTCGCCTCCACCTCCAAGATCACCTTCCCCGGCGACGGTGTGGCCTGCATGGCTACCTCCGAAGCCAACCTGGAGGATTTTGAGAAGTGGATCGGTATTCAGACCATTTCCTATGATAAGGTGAACCAGCAGCGCCATGTGCTCTATCTCCAGAACCGGGCTCACACCCTGAAGCTGATGAAAAAGCACGCGGCATTCATGAAGCCGAAGTTCGAGGCCGTTCTGAGCACTCTGGACCGTGAGATCGCCCCGCTGGAGATCGCCAGCTGGAGCCATCCCAAGGGCGGCTACTTCGTCTCCTTTGACGCCATGCCCGGCACCGCCAAGCGGACGCTGGCCCTGTGCAAGGAGGCCGGCGTGGCCATGACCGCCGCCGGCGCCACCTTCCCCTACGGCATCGACCCCAATGACAGCAACATCCGTATTGCCCCCTCCTTCCCGCCTGTGGAGGATGTGGAGAAGGCCATTGCCGTTTTCTGCACCTGCGTAAAGATGTCTGCATTGGAGAAGCTGGGCGTATGAGATACCAAGGCATGGTCTACCGTCCGCCCTCCGAGGCGTACAGCCTCATCGTGCAGGTGACCTACGGGTGCAGCCACAATACCTGTGCCTTTTGCAGCATGTACAAGGAAAAGCGCTTTGCCCTGCGGCCTCTGCATGAGGTTCTGGAGGATTTCCAGATGGCCCGGCAGCGCTACCGCAGCGTCCGCCGCATCTTTCTGGCGGACGGCGACGCACTGATCCGAAAGGCCAGTGAACTGTACACAATTCTGGATACCATCCGGGAGCTGTTTCCGGAGTGCGAGCGGGTCACCAGCTACGCCTCTCCCAGCAGCATCCGCCTGCGGACGGACGAGGAGCTGCAAACCCTTCGCGCTAAGGGGCTCACCATGGTCTACATGGGGTTGGAATCCGGCAGTGACAAGGTCCTCACCCTCATGCGGAAGGGCCATCCCGCCGCAGAGATCATCGAAATGGGACAGAAGGTCCGCAGAAACGGCATGGCACTATCCGTCACTGCCATCACAGGTCTGGGCGGCCCGGAGCTGCTGGAGGAACACGCCGTCAAGACCGCCGAGGCCTTCAACGCCATGAACCCGGAATACATCGGAATGCTGACGCTGATGGTGGAGCCGGGAACACCTCTGTATGACTGGGTCCATGACGGCAGCTTCCGTCTGCTGGACCAGCATCAGGTGCTGAAGGAAACAGAGCTGCTGGTCTCTCACTTCGACAGCCCCGGCAGTGTGTTCCGCATGAATCACGCCAGCAACTATCTGGACCTCCGGGGCACACTCAATCAGGACCGGGATGCTCTGCTGGCCAAGATCCATCAGGCTGAGCAGGATCTCAGCTGTCTGCGGCCCGAAAGCTGGCGCGGACTGTGATTCGCAGCGGAGCCATTCCCATTCTTTCGTCAGATAAGAACAGGCGTGTAGGGTTCTGCTAACAGCGCACGATACGTTCCCATGAATGACAGCAAGCTCGTTCATGTGCATAATCAAAAAGAGCGGAGGGATCAAACGATCCCTCCGCTCTTTTGCGGTTTTGCGGTCAGGCAGCGGTGAGATCCACGGTGGCCTGCCGATAGATACGAATGAAATAGATGATCTCCGCCGCTGCCGTGATGGTCCAGGAAAACACATACAGCAGATACAGGGACGTGATGGTGCCGAACCACGCAAACACGGTGTAGACCCAGATAATGCGGAACACGCAGGAGCCCAGGATCACGATGACCATGGGGACAGCGCTCTTGCCAAGGCCACGGGAGGCGGCGATGGAGCCGTCCATAAACGCGGAGACGCAGTAGGAAACGCTCATGACCGTCAGACGGTACATACCCGCGTCCATCACCTGCGGGTCTGTGGTAAAGAGGCTCAGGAACGGCCGTCCAAACAGCAGCAGTCCCAGACCCAGAAGCAATCCCGCACCGAAGGCGTAAGCCGTGCTGATCAGGAAGGTCCGGCGGATACGGTCCTTCTTGCCTGCGCCGTAGTTCTGACCGATGAAACTGCCGCAGGCGGTGTAGAAGGCCTGCATCACATCATACACCAGCGCGTCGGCGTTGGTAGCGGCGGAGTTACCCGCCACCATGGTGGCGCTGAAGGTGTTGACGCCACGCTGGATGAACAGATTGGCCAACGCGAAAATGGCGTTTTGCAGTCCGGACGGGATACCGATGGATAGAATGGCTTTTGTGCGGGTCTTATGGAACCGCAGCTGGGAAAACCGCAGGCAGTAGCTCTCACGGCTCCGCAGCAGCGCCGCCGTTACCAGAATGGCGGAGAAATACTGTGAGATGATACTGGCCACCGCCACACCCGCCACGTCCATATTGCAGACGATGACGAAGAACAGGTTCAGCACCACATTGATAACGCCGGCGATGGAGAGGTAGTACAGAGGGCGGCGGGTGTCTCCCACCGCGGAGAACACGGCGTTGCCAAAGTTGTAGACCGCCAGTGCGGGCATACCCAGACAGTAGATGCGCAGGTACAGCACAGCGCCGTCCATCAGCTCCGGTTTGGTGTTCAGCGCTCTGAGGATACCGCCCGCAAAGCCGCAGCCGATCCCCAGCAGCACCAGTCCCGCCGCCGCGCAGGTCAGCGCCGCCGAGTGGACGGTATCCGAGAGGTTCTTTTGATCGTCAGCTCCGAAGTGGTGCGCCACCAGTACGTTAACGCCGCCGGACAGTCCGATGAGGAAGCCGGTAAACAGGGACACGAAAATGGTGGTGGAGCCCACCGCTCCCAACGCTGTGGAGCCTGCGAACCGGCCGACCACCGCCACGTCCGCCATATTGAATAACACCTGTAACAGGTTGGAAAAGATCAGAGGAATGCTGAATCGGAAGATCTTCTTCCCCAGCGGGCCCGTTGTGAGGTCCGCCTGTGCCGTTTTCATGTCTCCTGCCTCCCTTTTATCGTCATGCCCGCCAAGTGTAACACAGTCGGCAGGGCATTTCAACCGTGAAAGCGAAATAATCAGCGTCGACCTTTTGCAAAATCATTCGTTGACTTTCTACAACATAATCCGGTATAAGGGTGGCGCACTTTAGCAAAATCGATTACGTATCAGGAGGAACCGCTTCATGAAAACATCCGGCGCCGCATCTAAGTTTGCTATTCCCCTCTGATGCCGGTGAGATTCCAGTTCAACATCGGTGACATCGCACCTATGCTCATTGCTCATAGAGCGTCATCCTTTTTGGCTGCCAGACGAAACAGGTACATGACCAGCAGCCACACCCACGAGACCATTTCCGCATAGGCGATGGTCATATTTCCAAAGTGCGGGGCCATTGCGTAGGAGGCGATGATGCGGACGGCCAGAGAGACCAGTCCCGCAGCGCTGGAGTACACCAGGTCTCCCCTGCCCTCCAGATAGCCGCGGAACGCCGTGGTTAGGCCGAAGATCGGATAGAAGAAGGCGATGCGGTGGAAAAAGGCGCTTCCGATCGCCACCGCGGCGGTCCCGGCACCGAAAAGCGCAATGATCTTTCCGCCTGTCGGGATCACGAGGCCCGTCAGGAACGCAGACACCACCAGGGTCAGAATTGTACCGGCAGAGAGGGTTTTTCGGGTGCGTATCGTATCTCCCGCGCCGTGACTGTGGGCCGTGACCGTGGAAATACCGGAGCCGAGGTTCACAATGGGCAGCAGGATCAGCGTGTCGATGCGGTAGGCCGTTGTGATGGCGGTGACGGTATCCGTTCCGAAGCGGTTCATGAAGTCCTGCAATACCAGACTGCCTAAGGCGCTGATGCTGGACTGTACCATGGGCGGCAGGCCGTAGCGCAAGCCGTCCCGCACCACGGCGCCGCAGAAGCTCTCTTTCCGGTAACCGCTTTTCAGCCACGGGTATTTGCTTGTTCCGTACAGGACGATGAACACCGTCATGATCGCTTGGGACAGCACAGTCGCCGCAGCCGCGCCCAGTACGCCCCAGCGCAGCTCCGCAACAAAAAAGATATCCAGCAGCACGTTGATGACGGAGGAGACCAGAATGGAGAGGAACGGAATGCGGCTATCCCCCAGTCCGCGCAGGGTGGCGGTATAGACATTATAGACCGCCAGAAACGGCAGGCCCCAGAAAATAATGCGGATATAGCCGCTGGCGAGGTCGATGGTATCCGCCGGCGTGTGCAGCAGCTCCATAAACGGATAGGACAGGGCGGAGCCGACTGCCGCAGCCAGCAGAAATACGCCGCCGAGGATCACGGCAAACACCGCCAGCACAGGCGGGATGCTGTCCTGTTTCTTTGCGCCGAAGTTCTTGGCGATCAGGACGGACAGGCCCAGCGTGAAGCCGGTGATGGTGGTGATGAAGAAGCTGATGGGAATGGACGTCACGCCGATGGCGGAAAGGGACAGCTCTCCGTCCACATTGCCGACGATGAAGGCGTCTGCCCAGTTATAGAGCTGTTGCAGCACACCGCTGAGGATCAGCGGCAGGCTGAACCGGATCAGCTCTTTCATGATGGTTCCTAATTTTTGATTCTCGTTCATGTGTCCTCCTGAAAATTGCAGAACAAAACCACGCAATTGTTCTGCACAATTGCGTGGTTAAAAGCAGCATATCAAACGCCTTGAAAACCCCACGTCACAAATTTTGTAGGAGCATTATAGCATGGCGTGGCTGACAATGCAAGAGAGACGGTCGATCCTGTCCGGTCCCGGTCAGATCACCGCCGCGCCGAAGGGCATCAGCGACAGCTTCGCCATCTTGAAGCACTGCTTTCCGATGGGGATACCAAGGAGTGTTATGCACCAGAGACAGCCAAGAATGACATAGCCGATCGCCATTTCAAGGCCGAAGAATACGATCCAGATCAGGTTCACCAGAAAGGAAAACCCGCCGCCCCCATATATGACCTCTTTCCCAAAGGGGAAAAAGGCGAGACTTGCGAACTTGAAGCATTGCAGTCCGACGGGAATACCGATGATGGTCACACACCACAGGCATCCGGCCAGCACCCACGCAAGTCCACCGATCAGTCCGCCAAACAGAAACCAGAGAATATTGCCGATCACTGTCATATTCCTCTCCCCTTTCGTTTTTCATTTCGTATTGTGTTCAATTCGCCTTGTGAAAACAGGCTGCCGCTTGTTTGAGTGCCTTGGCAGCGACAGCGTCCGGTAAGCAAACGATTGTAATTCCATCACTTGTTCTTTCTAATTTCGATCAGTCCGCATATACCGGCAGCAATACACAAAAGCGCCGGAACACTCGTTCCTAAATTATTCAGTTCCGTTGCGCCGGCTCCAATCAGGACAATGGCTGCTATAAAATTCATTGCGACGCAGAACATAAACCATTTCATTTTCGTTGCCTCCTATTTTCACTGTTCAACATGATTCCGCCATTTTGGACAGTTCACGCTCAATTTGGAGTTCCGCAAAACGAACATTTCCCCACTGTAAATAGTCAGGGCCTATAACCGTACTTCGGCCCCAAAAAGTTTTCTCGCTTCACCGATGCTGCCGGTAAATGTTCCCCGTAACCCATAAACGCGGGCCGCATAACGGATAACCACCAAAATAACCGATTCTCTGTCTCTGAACGCTGAACACACGCAGAGATCGTGATTGGATCAAAAATGGTCGGACATTCGTGTGAAGCGACGGAAAGCGGTCATTCTTCAAACTCAAAGGTTTCCCGCTGATTCACCGCGTCCAGCGCAAGCTGGGCACGGGACAGTTCATCGGCAGCTTTCTCATAGTCGGCCTCCACCGCCGCGATGTCATAGTTGGCGTAGGTGTAGTCGATGATGCTGGACTGGCGGCCGTACTGCTCCTCCACACGCTCCTTGGGCAGTCGGCTTTTCATTTCCAGCAGCTTGCTTTTCCGCTTGGTGAGCTGAGGAATGTAGACCAGCAGCTCGTCGATGGTCATGTCAAAGCTGTCCACGGTCTGCGTGGCATTAAAAATGTTGATGGCGTGCTTGAGCTTGCGGATTTTCGCTTCCAACTCTGCGAGACGGATCTGCGTTTCAGCGTAATCGTAGACAGGCCGAACGGACTCGACATCCTCCCCCATGGCAGCCCGGAAGTCCCGGCTGCGGGTCTCCTTGTCCAGCAACGCGGTATACTCGTCATTCAGTTTTTTCAGCAGCTTGTTGGCCTGTGCGGAGGTGTAGTTCATTTCCATCTGCCTCTCTTTCCTCTATCTGCATATATTGAATTTTTTAATAGTATAACACGGTCGGGTGCGCTTGTATAGTCGGTACAGCAAAGGGATGCTGCCGTTAGAACGTCTATCCATTGACAGAAGCTCACATTTCATTCTACAATGAACGTAAAGACATTGCGCGATACAAGGCAGAACGCCATCTGAATATGAAGCAATCCGGTTGCAGGTTCACGCCTGCTGATCCGGGCGCAGAAAGGTGGAACATATATGGCCAGATCCTCTTTCCAGAAATTGAAATTACTTCATGTCATGAATTATCTGCTTCAGAACTCCGACGAGGAGCACCCGATTACAGTCAATCAGATGATTCAATACTTAGAGTCCAACGGCATCGCCGCAGAGCGCAAAAGCATTTACGATGACATCGAGGCGCTGCGCACCTTCGGCATGGATATTGAGGAATGCAAGCGGGGCCGCGTGTTCGGCTATTATGTGGCAAGCCGCACCTTTGAGCTGCCGGAGCTGAAGCTGCTGGTGGACAGCGTGCAGTCCTCCAAATTCATCACCCACAAAAAGACCGCGTCCCTCATCAAGAAGATCGAGACATTGGCCAGCGTACACAGCGCCCAGCTTCTGCACCGGCAGGTCTTTGTGAAAAACCGCATCAAGACCATGAACGAGTCCATCTACTACAATGTGGATGAGATTCACAACGGCATCTCCAATAACCGGAAGATCCGGTTTCTGTACTTTGAGTACAATGTAGCCAAGGAGCGGCAGTACCGCCACGGCGGCGCGTACTATGTAGTCAGTCCCTTCGCCATGACCTGGGACGATGAAAACTACTATCTGGTGGCCTATGACTCTGAGGCTGGAATCATCAAGCACTACCGCGTGGACAAGATGGAGAAGATCTCCACGCTGGATGAGGAGCGGGACGGTCAGGAGGTCTATCAGGCGCTGGACATGGCGGTCTACACCCGCAAAACCTTCGGTATGTTCACCGGCGAAGAGATCAAGGTACAGATGCGGTTTGAAAATCACCTGGTAGGCGCCGTTCTGGACCGGCTGGGCAGCGAGGTATTCATCGTCCCCGACGGCCCGGCCCATTTCACCGTCCGGACGGACGTGGTGGTCAGTCCTCAGTTCTTTGCGTGGGTGCTGGGCTTTGGCTCTCAGGCACAGATCGTAGGACCCGCTCATGTTGTGGACGGCATGAAGGCGCATATCGGCTCCGTCGCGGCGCTTTACGGCCCGCAGGCATAAAAACTGAATCAAATTCAGATCAAGCGGCTCTGACCATTACGGTCAGAGCCGTTTTTTCGTCGCAGTCCGGTTATTGGGACAGGTAAGATTGTAAAATGATGACACTGGAAGGACACCCGATCATTTTGAAGGAGGGGTTTTATGAAGTTCAAGATCGTTTTTTCCGCCGCTGAAAAGGAAAGCAGGCACGAGGCTGCCGCGCGGTTTGTTATTTCCAGAAAGCCGAAGCCTACCAGATCCCTGGTGCTGATCCACTTCCCTGCTCGCAACATGACGCTCTCCTACTACAACGATCAATTTGATCTCCACTGCGGCGATCTGGTCTTTGTGGATGGAAAGCTGGAAGGTTTCCGCGGTCATGTGGTGGATGTCTGCTATACCTTCAAGATCAAGCTGTCCGACTACAAGCGGGTCATCAGCATCGCCGATACGAAGGTCCACGGTGAATTCCATTTTGCCGGATCGCACTTCGTCACCTTTGACCGCAGCGCACTCCCTTATGAACAGGTCATCACCTGGTTCAAGGCACCTGAGAAGGAGGATACGGAGATTGTTTCCGAACAGGACGGCAGCGGCTTTCAGTTGAATGATCTGCAAACCATGAAGATCAGCGACGCCATTGCGGAGCGGGGACATGACTATTACAGAGAAAACCGGGTGCGGTACATCTCTCTGGATAAGACTCGGGTGCGGGCCATTGTGGAAGGGACACAGCCCTACGAGCTGGAATGTGACTACATCGATGGCGAGATCAGAAATCTGGTTTGCGACTGTTTCTGCACTTACGCCTGCAAGCATATGTTCGCCGCCATGTTGCAGCTAAAAGAAACTCTGGCGTTTATTGAGAAGCACTACCCGGGCAGATTTGAAGACAGCCGGTATTTCGCCGCCGTCTGCAAGGAAACGCTGCTGAATACCGCGATGGCCGGCAGAGAAACCGGCAGTATCATGCTCTGAGCCGCAGATCGATCTGAGAAAAATACGCCGTACAGGGATCGCAGCTGGTGACAGTGTCCGTTTTATAGGACAGTATGTATTGTATACTGAGCATGTAATCAGAAAACAACACACCACGGAAGGGGTTATAAAAATGGAGCGATTTGAACTGCGGTATGTGATGGGACACATTGAGGTATATGATGAAAACGGCCGGTTCTGCTTTTCTGCGGATCATGTGTCCGAGGCCATGGAGGAATTGCGGGAGGAGTTCAGCGCATCCTGACCCTTACCGGCTGATAGGCGAAAAAAGTCTGCCTTCCAAATGGAAGGCAGGCTTTTGCAGAGCATTTTCTTATCTGTCGCTATTTCAATCAGCATTTATGAATACGCACTCTGCAAGACTCTATTTGCCATTTATTCTGCCCGGCTCCGGTGCTCAGCTCAGAACCAGCCATTCAAGAGGTCCAGCACACCGGAGATATCCCCGGTCATCGTATAGCCGCCCTTCTGCGTATAGAGCGTTCCGCGGTCATCCATTGAGATCTCCTGCTGATTTTCAAAGCTGAAGCGGTACACATACTGATCGTAGGGGCCGACCTTGCTGTCAGAGGTTCCCCTCCGTACTACTTGAATGGTTTCCAGTTCATTCAACAGGGCTCCCTTCTGGTCATTTGTAAGATCAATCTTTTCCGCGCCGTCTATGGATTCCCGCGCCACGGTGCAGGGGAGCTCCAACAGCTTTTCCGGGAATACCGCCGATGCTTTTTGGGGAAAGGGTTTTGCAATGACGATCACCGCAAGCAGGGCCAAAACCACAATCGCAGCCGCTAAAAATGGGACCGAAATTCTCTTTTTCATATCACGTTCTCCTTTTCATGTTTGTTAATAGGTATTCCGTCAAAAACCGCGTTACCACTTTTTCAGCACACCCAGCAGGCCCCGCTTGAGCACCTGACCGCCTGCTGAGATCAGTTGGGACTCGATCTTGGCCGCCCGGCGCTCCGCCTTGCGGCGAGCCTCGTCCTCCAGCTTCTGTTTGCGCTTTCGTTCAGCTTCTTCCTTCTTCAGACGCAGCTTTTCCGCCTGAGCCTCCTCCTTTTCACGGGCCTTGCGGTCGGCCTCATCCTGCTTGGCGGTCTCCGCTTTCTCCCGCTCCGCTGTCAGCACCTCGTAGGCCGACACGTTATCCACAAACTCGTCATACTTCTCCATGCCGTCGTGCATCATCACCTTGGCCCGGACCATGGGCTCCGGCACTGACATGAGGCTCTGGGGGCAGATAATCTTCGTGCGCTCCACCATAGCGGGCACGCCCGCTTCGTCCAAGAACGAGGTCAGCGCCTCGCCCACGCCCAGCTCCATGATGGCATCCTCCGCCTGAAACGCAGGATTGGGCCGGAAGGCCCGCGCCGCCGCGCGGACAGCCTTCAGCTCCGTGGGGGTATAGGCCCTGAGGGCGTGCTGCACCCGGTTTGAAAGCTGCGCCAGCACGGTGTCGGGAATATCGCTGGGGCTTTGCGTCACAAAGTATACGCCCACGCCCCGGGAGCGGATCAGCTTCACCGTCTGCTCCACCTTTTGCAGCAGCACGGCGGGCGCATCGCGGAACAGCATGTGGGCCTCGTCAAAGAAGAATACCATCCGGGGCTTGTCCAGATCGCCAGCCTCCGGCAGGATCTCAAACAGCTCCGACAGCATCCACATCAGGAAGCTGGCGTACAGCGTGGGATTCTGCACCAGCTTGACGCAGTCCAGCACATTGATCATGCCCCGGCCGTCAGCAGCCGTGCGCATCCAGTCGCGGATGTCCAGCGCCGGTTCCCCGAAAAACAGCTCGCCGCCCTGCTGCTCCAGCGGCAGCAGCGCCCGCAGGATCACCGCCACCGACTGCGGCGTGATATTGCCGTAGGTCATCATGTATTCGGCGCGGTGCTCGTTGACATAGGTCAGCATGGCCCGCAGATCCTTCAGGTCGATCAGCAGCAGCCCCTTGTCATCCGCAATTTGAAACACGATGTGCAGAATTCCCTCCTGCACCGCCGTCAAGCCCAAAATCCGGCTGAGAAGCTCCGGTCCCATGTCGCTGACGGTGGCCCGGACGGCGTGGCCGCCCTCCTGATAAACATCCCAGAAGGTGGTGGGATAACCCTGGTAGACAAAGCGGTCCCGCAGGCCGAATTTGTCGATGCGCTTTTCCATGCCCTCGCTGCTCTGGCCCGGCGCACAGATGCCCGCCACGTCGCCCTTCACATCGCACAGAAACACCGGCACACCGGCGTCGGAAAAGGACTCCGCCATCACCTTCATGGTGACGGTCTTGCCGGTGCCGCTGGCCCCAGCGATCAGTCCGTGGCGGTTGCACATATTCAGCGCCAGTTCCACCCGCTTGCCACCTGCCAGACCCATATAGATCTTCCCGTTTTCGTACATGAAGCCACCACCGTCATTTGTTAATGCTCTTTTTCATCATTATACCTGCGCGCCCGCCCCGGTGCAAGAGCAAAGAGGTGCGTTTCCCCTGTTCATAAGGGTTTTTCAGCGGTCAGACAGGCAGACGCCGCCTTATAGCTGTGAAAGGCATAAGGCCCCCCAGAAGAAGTATAGGTAATACCTCCAATTAGCATAACTTATTTCGTTGAAAATAGATACTTTTTTAACATATTGTGCAAAAATCGCAACAATCTTTTCAAATTTTTGTGGCGAGGTCCCACGGAAAAAGCCGTGTCAGGAATTGACATTTTCTGTCGCGTCTGAGATAATGATTACATTGAAGCACAGGCAACTGACGGAACGTGGAGCACCACATGGAAGCCTGCTGTCATACGTACTGTCGACCGTCTGGGCAAACCTGTTCTCCATGGAGATCCATGGGGACCGGTTTACCCTTTTTTTATTTGCATTTTTATCTTTTTAAGGAGGATCGCATGAAAAAAGTAGCAGTCATTATGGGAAGCGACTCTGACTGGCCCGTTGTAAAGGGTGCCTGCCAGCAGCTCGAGACCTTCGGCATCCCCTATGAGGCCCACATTCTCAGCGCCCACCGCACCCCCGCCGCCGCCGCGGACTTCGCCAGAAGCGCCCGGGCCAACGGCTTCGGCGTACTGATCTGCGCCGCCGGTATGGCGGCCCATTTAGCGGGCGCCTTCGCCGGAAACTCCACCCTGCCGGTCATCGGCATCCCCATGAAGGGCGGCGCTGCGGATGGGCTGGACGCTCTGCTGGCTACCGTCCAGATGCCCAGCGGCATCCCCGTGGCTACCGTGGCCATCAATGGCGCGAAGAATGCCGCTGTGCTGGCCGCTCAGATTCTGGCCGTCAGCGATGACGCGCTGGCCGCCAAGCTGGACGCTCAGCGCTCCGAGATGGCAGAGCAGATCGCCGCCAAGGAGGCCAAGCTGCAGGCGGAGCTGGCCCACTAAGCTGTTCACACAAGCATTGATCTTTTCCTGATAAAACCGATATTCAAAACATTTTGGAGGTACAATACTATGGAACTCGTTTATACTGGCAAGACCAAGAACGTTTACGCTCTGGAAAACGGCAACTATCTGCTGAAGTTCAAGGATGACTGCACCGGCAAGGACGGCGTATTCGATCCCGGTGAGAACTCCGTGGGCCTGACCATCGACGGCGTGGGCGATGTGAACCTGCGCATGAGCATCTATTTCTTTGAGAAGATCAACGCCGCCGGCATCAAGACCCATTTTGTCAGCGCCGACCTGAATAATACCACGATGGAAGTCCTCCCTGCCAAGGTCTTTGGCCATGGCCTGGAGGTCATTTGCCGTCACAAGGCCGTCGGCTCCTTCATCCGCCGCTACGGCGAGTATATCGCTGAGGGCGCCGACCTGCCCGCCTATGTGGAGACCACCTTCAAGAATGACGAGAAGGGCGATCCTCTGGTGACCAAGGACGCGCTGGTTGCTCTGGGCGTGATGACCGCCGAGCAGTATGATGCCATCAAGGAGGAGACCCAGAAGATCACTCAGATCGTGGCCGATGATCTGAAGGAAAAGGGCATGGTCCTCTATGACATCAAGTTTGAGTTCGGCTATGCACCCGACGGCAGCGTTATGCTCATCGACGAGGTGGCCAGCGGCAACATGCGGGTCTATAAGGACGGCCAATACATCGATCCCATGACCCTCTCCCAGCTGTTCTTCGCGTAATGGGCGGTTATTTTGGAGCGATCTCCCACCGGGATGTGGGACTGGACGTATTTTTCGGCACGGACTACCACTCCCATCTGGGTACCCGCCGGGGCGGCATGGTGGTTTACGGGCCGGAGACCGGGTTCGTCCGGGAGATCCACGATATTGAAAACACCCCCTTCCGCACGAAATTTGAAAGTGCGCTGCATGAGTTCAAGGGCCACATCGGCATGGGCTGCATCAGCGACACCGACCCCCAGCCGCTGCTGGTGCGCTCCCATCTGGGCCTGTACGCCATCTGCACGGTGGGTATCATCAACAACATCGACGAGCTGATCGATACCTATTTCTCCGACCACGGGCATCAGTTCATGGCCCAGAGCAGCGGAAAGGTCAATGTCTCCGAGCTGGTGGCCGCCCTCATCAATATGAAGGAAAATCTGGTGGAGGGCATTTTGTACGCGCAGGAGATGATCAAAGGCTCTATCACGATCCTGCTGATGACGCCGGACGGTATTCTGGCTGCCCGCGACCGGCTGGGCCGCCTGCCTGTGCTGGTAGGCAAGCACCCGGACGGCAGCCTGTGCGTATCCTTTGAATCCTTCGCCTATCATAAGCTGGGCTATGAGGATGCTTACGAGTTAGGTCCCCGTGAGATCGTGGCCCTGACCCGGAACGGCTATGAGACCGTCTCTCCTCCGGGTAAGGAAATGAAGATCTGCGGCTTTCTCTGGACCTATTACGGCTACCCCAACTCCAATTATGAGGGCGTCAACGTGGAGGTCATGCGCTACCGCAACGGCGAGATCATGGCCCGCGACGAGGTGGCCCAGGGCCGGCTCCCCAAGGTGGACTATGTGGCGGGCGTGCCGGATTCCGGCGTCCCCCACGCCATCGGCTTCGCCAACCGCAGCGGCAAACCCTTTGCCCGCCCCTTTGTAAAGTACACCCCCACCTGGCCCCGGTCCTTCACCCCTGCCAATCAGGAGGTCCGCAATCAGGTGGCCAAAATGAAGCAGATCCCCGTTTCCGAGCTGATTCAGGGGAAAAAGCTGCTGTTTGTGGACGATTCCATCGTCCGGGGCACCCAGCTCCGGGAAACGGTGGACTTCCTCTATGAGTCCGGTGCGGAAGAGGTCCACATGCGCTCTGCCTGCCCGCCCATTATGTATAGCTGCAAGTACCTGAACTTCTCCCGGGGCAACTCCGATATGGAGCTGCTGGCCCGGCGGGTGATTCAGGAGCTGGAGGGTGATGAAGGACACAAGCATCTGGACGAGTACTCCGATTCCTCCACGGAGCGGGGTCAGTGCCTGCTCAAGTCCATCTGTGAAAAATTCGGTTTTGATTCTCTCGGTTATCAGTCTTTGGACGGCGTGCTGGAAGCCATCGGCATTGACCGGGATAAGGTCTGTACCTACTGCTGGAACGGAAAGGAATGATCGACATGGAAAAATCTCACTCCGCCGCCTATGCGGCAGCCGGTGTGGACATCACTGCCGGTTACAAGGGCGTCAAGCTGATGAGCGCGGACGTCAAGCGCACCCACATCCCCGGCGTAGTTTCTGACATTGGCGGCTTCGGCGGCCTGTTTGCCCCCGATCTGACCGGTATGACGGAGCCGGTGCTGGTCTCCGGCACCGACGGCGTGGGCACCAAACTGCGTCTGGCTGAGCTGCTGAACAAGCACGACACCATCGGCATCGACTGCGTGGCCATGTGCGTGAACGACGTGATCTGCTGCGGCGCGAAGCCCCTGTTTTTCCTGGATTACATCGCCATCGGCAAGAACGTGCCGGAAAAGGTGGCAGCCATCGTCTCCGGCGTGGCAGAGGGCTGTGTGCAGGCCGGCTGCGCTCTCATCGGCGGTGAGACCGCCGAGCACCCCGGCATGATGGCCGCTGATGACTACGATCTGGCGGGCTTCACCGTGGGCGTGGTGGACAAGCCCAAGGTCATCGATTCCGGCCGCATGGCGGAGGGCGATGTGGTGCTGGCCCTGCCCTCCTCCGGCTTCCACTCCAACGGCTACTCTCTGGTCCGCAAGGTATTCGACGTGGAGAACGCCGATCTGGGCCGGTATGATGACGAGCTGGGTGAAACTCTGGGCGAGGCCCTGCTCCGTCCCACCGTCATCTATGTCAAGCCCGTCCTCCGCTGCATCGAGGCCGCGGACGTGAAGGGCGTCAGCCACATCACCGGCGGCGGCTTCTATGAGAATGTCCCCCGCTGCATCCCCGACGGCCTGTGCGCCAGGATCGACAAGGCCGCTATCAAAACACCCGCCATTTTCCGTCTGCTCCAGAAAAAGGGCGGCATCGACGAGCACGATATGTTCAACACCTTCAATATGGGCGTGGGCATGGCTGTGATCGTCAGCCCCGAGACCGCCGACGCGGCCCTCTCCGCTCTGAAGGCCGAGGGGATCGACGCCTATGTCTGTGGTGAGATCGTTGCCGGCGAAGAAAAAGTTGTTTTGTGCTGAGTGAAACCGCTCCCGGTACGCACTGTCCCGCTTTTCCGCGGTATCCTGACGTATACTGCTCCGGTGCGCTGAAAGGAATCGGCGCATCGGCGTCAAAGGAGAAATCATGACTATGAAAAAAGCGAAGATCGCCGTGCTGGTCTCCGGCGGCGGCACAAATTTACAGGCACTGCTGGACGCGCAGGCGGCGGGACTGCTGCCCCACGGAGAGATTGCGCTGGTGGTCTCCTCCAATGAAGGAGCCTACGCCCTGACCCGGGCGGCCAACGCCGGCGTTCCTGCCGAGACGGTCTCCCCCAAGCGCTGCGGCGGTCAGGCGGCCTTTGAGTCCGCCCTGTCCGACCTGCTGGCGGCGCATGAGATCGACCTCATTGTTCTGGCCGGCTTCCTCACCATCCTCAGTGCGGACTTTACCGCCCGCTGGCCCTCCCGCATCCTGAATGTGCATCCCTCTCTGATCCCCGCCTTCTGCGGCAAGGGGATGTACGGTCTGAAGGTCCACGAGGCCGCTCTGGCCAAGGGCGTGAAGGTCACGGGAGCCACGGTGCATTTTGTCAATGAGATCCCGGACGGCGGAGAGATCCTGCTGCAAAAAGCTGTGGAGGTCTTGCCGGACGACACCCCCGAAACCCTTCAGCGCCGGGTCATGGAGCAGGCCGAATGGCAGCTTCTGCCTCGGGCAGCGGAGCTGGTCTCGGAACAAATCGTAAAGGAGAAGAGCAATGCTTGATTTTCTGACCCTTCTGCGGGAGAATCCCTACCCCGGCCGGGGCATCCTTGTAAGCCGGGACCTCGTTTACTATTTCATCATGGGCCGCAGCGCCAACAGCCGCAACCGGATCTTCGTGAAAACGGAGGACGGCATCCGCACCGAGGCTCATGATCCCGCCAAGCTGGAGGACCCCAGCCTCATCATCTATCATCCCGTCCGGACCATGGGCGACGCGCTGGTGGTCACCAACGGCGACCAGACGGACACCATCTGCCAGCACGGCGATTTCCGCAAGGGTCTGATGACCCGGGAATACGAGCCGGACGAGCCCAACTGGACCCCCCGCATCTCCGCCATTCTGAATGCCGACGGCTCTTTTGAGATGTCCATTCTCAAGCACAAGAACGGCCGCTGCCTGCGGGAATTCTTCTGCTATGAGGGCTGCGACGAGAATCAGGGCTATTTCATCAGCACCTATCAGGGCGACGGAAATCCTCTGCCCACCTTTGCCGGTGAGCCTCTGGAGGTCACCGTTCCCAAGCCGGAGGAGGTCTGGGCCGCTCTGAACGGAGACAACAAGGTGTCCCTCTATACCAACGTGAACGGCGAGGTGCGCCTGTTCAACAAAAATCTGGGAGATTAAGGAGAAGGTGCCGAAATGAACGAGTTGGAACTGAAATATGGCTGCAATCCCAACCAGAAGCCGTCCAAGGTCTTTATGCAGGACGGCTCTGACCTGCCCTTTACCGTTTTGAACGGAAAGCCCGGCTATATCAACCTGCTGGATGCGCTGAACTCCTGGCAGCTGGTGAAGGAATTGAAGGCCGCCACCGGCCTGCCCGCCGCCGCCAGCTTCAAGCACGTCTCCCCCGCCGGTGCCGCCGTGGGACGGCCCCTGAGCGAGGTGGACCGGAAGATCTACTTCGTGGATGACGCCGCCGAGCTCTCCCCCATCGCCTGCGCTTATATCCGCGCCCGGGGCGCTGACCGCCTGTGCTCCTACGGTGACTGGGCCGCTCTCTCCGACGTCTGCGACGCCGCCACCGCCCAGTACCTCAAGGGCGAGGTATCCGACGGCATCATCGCCCCCGGCTATACCGACGAGGCGCTGGAAATTCTGAAAACCAAGAAGAAGGGCGGCTACAACGTGGTCCAGATCAACGCGGACTACGTCCCCGCCGCCGTGGAGCACAAGGATGTGTTCGGCGTCACCTTCGAGCAGGGCCGCAATAACCTTGTGATCGACAGGGAGATGCTGACCAACATCGTCTCTGAAAACAAGGAGCTTCCGGAGGCTGCCAAGATCGACATGATCGTGGCCCTCATCACTCTGAAATACACCCAGTCCAACTCCGTCTGCTATGTGAAGGACGGTCAGGCCATCGGCGTGGGCGCAGGCCAGCAGAGCCGCATCCACTGCACCCGTCTGGCTGGTCAGAAGGCGGACAACTGGTATCTGCGCCAGCATCCCAAGGTGCTGGGTCTGCAATTCGTAGACAACATCCGCCGCCCTGACCGGGACAACGCCATCGACATCTACACCTCCGACGAGTATGAGGACGTGCTGGCCGACGGTGTGTGGCAGAACACCTTCAAGGTCCGCCCCGAGGTCCTGACCCCGGAGGAAAAGAAGGCGTGGATCGCCACGCAGGCCGGCGTCACTGTTGGCAGCGATGCCTTCTTCCCCTTCGGCGACAATGTGGAGCGGGCCAGAAAGTCCGGCGTGGCCTACATCGCCGAGCCCGGCGGCTCCATCCGGGATGACCACGTCATCGCCACCGCCGACAAATACGGCATGGTGCTGGCCTTCACCGGCGCGCGGCTGTTCCATCACTGAGCCGCCGTACAATTCAAAGCTTCCGCGTCCGCACAGACGCAAACGCAGATCCGTTCCGCTGCCCCGCACGTTCCCCCGTAAACACCTTACCGGTTTGCGGAAGACGTCTGCGGGGCAGCATCCAAAAATCATTCAGGGAGGGAACCATGAACCTTCTGGTTATCGGCGGCGGCGGCCGTGAGCACGCCATCGTCAAAAAATTGAAAGAGAATCCCGCTGTGGAGACGATCTACTGCGCTCCCGGCAACGGCGGCATCGCCGCTGACGCTGTGTGCGTCCCGGAGATCGGCGCGAAGGATATTTCCGCGCAGGTGGACTTTGCCAAGACCCACAGCATTGACTTCGCCGTGGTGGCGCCGGACGATCCGCTGGTGCTGGGTGCGGTGGACGCGCTGGAGGCCGCCGGGATCCCCTGCTTCGGCCCGGAGGCGAAGGCCGCCATCATTGAGGGCAGCAAGGTCTTTTCCAAGGACCTGATGAAAAAATACGGTATCCCCACGGCGGAGTATCAGGTGTTCACCGATGCTGCCGCCGCGATGGACTATGTGAAGTCCTGCGCCCTGCCCGTGGTGGTCAAGGCCGACGGCCTGGCTCTGGGCAAGGGTGTGCTCATCGCTGAGACCCGGGAGGACGCCGTGGCCGCCGTGGAATCCATCATGCTGGACCGCGCCTTCGGCGACAGCGGAAATCAGGTGGTCATTGAGGAATTTCTCACCGGCCCGGAGGTCTCCGTGCTGGCCTTTACCGACGGCAAGACCGTGGTCCCCATGGTATCCTCCATGGACCACAAGCGGGCCCATGACCATGACGAGGGTCTGAATACCGGCGGCATGGGCACCGTGGCCCCCAACCCCTACTACACCGAGGACATGGCCCGCGTGTGCATGGAGACCATTTTCCTGCCCACCATGGAGGCCATGAACGCGGAAAACCGCACCTTCCGGGGCTGCCTCTACTTCGGACTGATGCTGACGCCGAAAGGCCCCAAGGTCATTGAGTACAACTGCCGCTTTGGCGATCCGGAGACGCAGGTGGTCCTGCCCCTTCTGGAAAGCGACCTGCTGACGATCATGCAGGCCTGCCGGAACGGAACGCTGGCAGAAACTGAGGTGAAGTTCTCCGACGGTGCCGCCTGCTGTGTCATCATGGCGTCCAGCGGCTATCCGGAGCACTATGAAAAGGGCTTCGCCATCACCATGCCCGCCGAGACTGCCGCCCACACCTATGTGGCCGGAGCGAAGCGGGAGGAGGACCGTCTGCTGACCAGCGGCGGCCGGGTGCTGGGCGTTACCGCCACGGCGGCGGATCTGAAAAGCGCCATTGAAAAAGCCTATGAGCGGGTGGAGAGCGTTCATTTCGACAATGCCTTCTACCGTCACGATATCGGCCAGCGCGCCCTGAAAGCGCTGGAACACTGAAGGGAGCAAGGGCAGGCATGGTTTACAGAGTATACGTAGAAAAGAAAGAAGCGCTGGCCAACGAAGCCCGCGCTCTGTTGGAGGACCTGCGGGCATTTCTGGGTATTCAGTCCCTGACAGGTCTGCGGCTGTTCAACCGCTATGATTTGGAGGGCATCAGCCGGGAGCTGTTCGACTACGCCGTTCAAACGGTGCTGTCCGAGCCCCAGTTGGACACGGTGACGAGTGAAGTGCCTCAGGGAGACACGGTGTTCGCCGTAGAGTATCTGCCCGGCCAGTATGACCAGCGGGCGGACTCCGCCGCCCAGTGCATCCAGATCTTATCCCAAGGCGAGCGGCCCACGGTCCGCACCGCCCGGGTATACGTCCTGGAGGGCGAGCTGACGGCGGAGCAGGTCGAGGCCGTCAAGAAGTATGTCATCAACCCGGTGGAGAGCCGGGAGGCGTCTCTGGAGTTGCCGGAGACCCTGCGGATGGAATACGATATTCCTACCACCGTCCGGACCGTGGAGGGCTTCACCTCCATGGACGCTGCCGCGCTGGACGCTCTGCGGGACGAGCTGGGTCTTGCCATGGATCTGGACGATCTGAAATTTTTGCAGGGCTATTTCCGGGACGACGAGAAACGGGACCCCACCATCACCGAGATCCGGGTGGTGGACACCTATTGGTCCGACCACTGCCGCCACACCACCTTCTCCACCCACATCGACCATGTAGAGATCCACGACGCGGCCATTCAGGCCGCCTACGAGCGGTATCTGGCCGCACGGGTGGAAGTCTACGGCGAGGAAAAGGCCGCCAAGCGGCCTCAGACCCTGATGGACATTGCCACCATCGGCGCGAAGGTCCTGAAAAAGCGGGGCCTGCTGCCGGAGCTGGACGAGAGTGAGGAGATCAATGCCTGCTCCATCCACGTCACCGCCACGGTGGACGGCGAGGCCCAGGACTGGCTGCTGATGTTCAAAAATGAGACCCACAACCACCCCACGGAGATCGAGCCCTTCGGCGGCGCGGCCACCTGCATCGGCGGCTGCATCCGGGACCCCCTGTCCGGCCGTGCCTATGTCCATCAGGCCATGCGGGTGACCGGCGCGGGAGACCCCCGTGCCTCCCTCGACCAGACCCTCTCCGGCAAGCTGCCTCAGCGGAAGCTGTGCCAGACCGCCGCTGCGGGCTATTCCTCCTACGGCAACCAGATCGGTCTGGCCACCGGCCATGTGGCGGAGCTGTACCACGAGGGCTACATCGCCAAGCGTCTGGAATGCGGCGCGGTGGTGGCGGCGGCTCCCGCCTATAACGTCCGTCGTGAGTGTCCCGCCCCCGGAGATGTGGTCATTCTGCTGGGCGGACGCACCGGCCGGGACGGCATCGGCGGCGCAACCGGCTCCTCCAAGAGCCACAACCTGAAATCCCTCTCCACCATGGCCTCCGAGGTCCAGAAGGGCAACGCCCCCGAGGAGCGCAAGATCCAGCGCCTGTTCCGGGACAGCGCCGTGACCCGCCTCATCAAGCGGTGCAATGACTTTGGCGCCGGCGGCGTCAGCGTTGCCATCGGCGAGCTGGCGGACGGCCTGCGGATCGATCTGGACGCCGTTCGCAAGAAGTATGACGGTCTGGACGGCACGGAGCTGGCCATCTCCGAATCTCAGGAGCGCATGGCCGTGGTGGTGGCCCCCGAAGATGCGGACGCCTTCATCGCCGCCGCCGAATCGGAAAATCTGGAAGCCTACCGGGTGGCTGTGGTCACTGATGAGGCCCGGATGGTCATGGAGTGGAACGGCACGGTCATCGCCGACCTGAGCCGTGACTTCCTGAACACCAACGGCGCTGTGAAGCACGCTGGCGTCCGCGTAGCGGAGAAGGACCGGACCGCACTGGCAAAGCCCCGGTTCCAGTCCCTCCGGGAGATGGCCTCCAGCCTGAAATGTGCCTCCCGCCGAGGCCTTGTGGAGCGGTTCGACAGCACCATCGGCGCCGGTTCCATCCTCATGCCCTTCGGCGGCAGAACGCAGCGCACCCCGGCGCAGGCCATGGCCGCCGTATTCCCCGTCCTGCCCGGCCAGGAAACGGATCAGGCCAGTGTCATGGCCTGGGGCTGCGACCCGGAGCAGACCTGCACTGACCCCTACACCGGGGCCTACAACGCGGTCTACACCTCTATGGCCAAGCTGGTGGCCGCCGGTGCGGACTATAAAAAAGCCTATCTCTCCTTTCAGGAGTTCTTTGAGAAGCTCCGCAATGAGCCGGAGCGCTGGGGCAAGCCCTTCTCCGCTCTGCTGGGCACTGTGGACGCGCAGCTGGAGCTGGGCGCCGCCGCCATTGGCGGTAAGGACTCCATGTCCGGCACCTTCCTGGATCTGGACGTACCGCCCACGCTGATCTCTTTCGCCATTGCGCCGCTGAAAACCGGCGAGGTGCTTTCTCCTGAGTTCAAGGAAGCGGGCCATCCCGTTTACCTGTTCTCCGGCACGGACGCGGATAGCGTCAAGGCGGCATGGGAGCGGCTGCATGATCTGGCGCTGGCCGGCAAGGTCCGGGCGGCGTGGGCCGTGGAAAACGGTCTTGCTGAGGGCGTGATGAAGATGTCCTTCGGCAACGAGATCGGCTTCACCGCCAAAAACGCCGACTTGGATTGGAACACCCTGTGTCCCGGCGCCATCGCAGCGGAACTGACCGAGGACACGGCGGAGGCCGTCCGCCTGGGCGTCACCACCGCCGAGCCTGTGGTGCGGATCGCCGGTGACAGCGCCCCCATTTCCGAGCTTCTGGCTTTGAACGAGGGCGTTCTGGAATCTGTCTATCCCAGCCGTACCATCGCCGATCCGGCGGAGGTTCCCGTGCTCTCCGCCCCCGCCGCTCCCCGGACGGCTCCCAAAGCCGGCGTGGCGGTCCCCAAGGTGCTGATCCCCGTATTCCCCGGTACCAACTGCGAATATGACTCCGCCCGTGCCGTTCAGCGGGCCGGATTGGAACCTGAGATCCTGGTGCTGAACAACCAGTCCGCTCAGGGCGTGGCCGACTCCATCAGCCGCTTCGCCAAGGCAGCCCGGAACAGCCAGATCATTTTCGTCCCCGGCGGTTTCTCCGGTGGTGACGAGCCGGACGGCTCCGCCAAGTTCATCACCGCCTTCTTCCGCAACCCGGAGGTGCGGGACGCCGCCATGGACCTGCTGAAAAACCGGGACGGCCTGATGCTGGGCATCTGCAACGGTTTCCAGGCGCTCATCAAGCTGGGTCTTGTCCCCTACGGTGAGATCATCGACACCGACGAGACCTGCCCCACCCTGACCTTCAACACCATCAGCCGCCACCAGTCCCGTCTGGTGCGGACCCGCGTTGCCTCCAACCGCTCTCCGTGGCTGGCAGGGACGCAGGTGGGCGATATTTACACCGTCCCCATCTCCCACGGCGAGGGCCGGTTCCTGTGCAGTGAGGAGCTGGTTCGGAAGCTGGCTGACAACGGCCAGATCGTCACTCAGTATGTGGACGAGCACGGTGTCCCCGGCATGGACGTGGACGTAAACCCCAACGGTTCCATCTGGGCTGTGGAGGGCATCATGTCTCCCGACGGCCGGGTACTGGGCAAGATGGGCCACTCCGAGCGTGTGGCCGACGGCCTTTACAAAAACGTGGACGGCTGCTATGATATGAAGCTGTTCCAGTCTGCGAAGAAGTATTTTGACATTTGAGAACGGGAGGACACGGATCATGTTGACTGATATTGAGATCGCCCAGCAGTGCCGGATGCGCCCCATCACGGAGATCGCCGCCACCGCGGGGATCGATGAGGAATATCTGGAGCAGTATGGCCGCTACAAGGCCAAGATCGATCACCGTCTGCTGATGGACCGGGCCGACCGGCCTGACGGCAAGCTGATCCTGGTGACCGCCATCAACCCTACCCCGGCAGGCGAGGGCAAGACCACCACCTCCGTGGGTCTGGCCGACGGTCTGCGGAAGCTGGGCAAAAACGCCGTGGCCGCTCTGCGGGAGCCGTCTCTCGGTCCCGTGTTCGGCGTCAAGGGCGGCGCTGCCGGCGGCGGCTACGCTCAGGTGGTCCCCATGGAGGACATCAACCTCCACTTCACCGGCGATTTCCACGCCATCGGCGCGGCCAACAACCTGCTGGCCGCCATGCTGGATAACCACATTCAGCAGGGCAACGCTCTGGGCATTGACGTAAAGCAGATCACCTGGAAGCGCTGCGTGGATATGAATGACCGCCAGCTCCGCCACATCATTGACGGCATCGGCGGCAAAATGCAGGGCGTTCCCCGGGAGGACGGCTTTGACATCACCGTGGCCAGCGAGGTCATGGCGGTGCTGTGTCTCGCCAGCGGCATCACCGATCTGAAAGAACGGCTGGGCCGGATGATCGTGGCCTACACCTATGACGGCAAGCCTGTCACCGCCCACGATTTGAAGGCAGAGGGCGCTATGACCGCCCTGCTGAAGGACGCACTGAAGCCCAATCTGGTGCAGACACTGGAGGGTACGCCCACGCTGATCCACGGCGGTCCCTTCGCCAACATCGCCCACGGCTGCAACTCCGTCACCGCCACCCGCATGGCCCTGAAGCTGGGCGATTACGCTGTGACTGAGGCCGGCTTCGGCGCGGATCTGGGCGCGGAAAAATTCCTGGACATCAAGTGCCGTCTGGCGGGCCTGCGGCCCAGCGCCGTGGTGGTGGTAGCCACTGTCCGGGCACTGAAAAGCCACGGCGGCGTGCCCAAGGCCGAGCTGAACCACGAGAATCTGGACGCGCTGGAAAAGGGCCTGCCCAATCTGCTCCATCATGTAGACACCATCCGCAACACCTTCCACCTGCCCTGCGTGGTGGCGGTCAACGCCTTCCCCACCGACACGGAAGCCGAGCTGCGGCTGGTGGAGGACAAGTGCCGGGAGCTGGGCGTCCGCGCTGTGCTGTCCGAGGTCTGGGCCAAGGGCGGCGAGGGCGGCAAGGCTCTGGCTGCCGAGGTGGTACGCCTGTGCGAGGAGCCCTGCCCGGAGCAGCCCACCCCGGAGGAGTTCACCTTCGCCTATCCCGACAACACCTCTCTCATCTATAAGCTCAACGCCATTGTAAACCGGGTCTACGGCGGCGCGCAGGCCGTCCTGACCCCCGCCGCCCAGAAGCAGGCCCAGCAGCTCTTTGATCTGGGCTTTGGCGATCTGCCGGTGTGCATGGCAAAGACCCAGTATTCCCTGTCCGACGATCCCACTCTGCTGGGTGCGCCCGAGGGCTTCACCGTCACCGTGCGGAACCTGAAGGTCAGCGCCGGCGCCGGGTTCATCGTAGCCCTCACGGGTGACATCATGACCATGCCGGGTCTTCCCAAGGTCCCCGCTGCCGAAAAGATCGACGTGGACAAGGACGGAAAGATCACCGGATTGTTCTGAGGCATGGTCATGCCGCCGCAAATGCGGCGCACAAGCGTTTCGCAAAGTGACACCTTGAAATTGCCCAGATTCATTTCGGCAATTTGAGTGAAATCGAGGGGCCCCGTGGGACCTGCCCCATGGGGAAACATCCAAAGCAAAGCATCACGCAAGCGTTGCAAAGCAGCGGGCCAAGCAGCAAGAATAAATGCAGAAAAGGCGGGCGCATCTGAACCGATGCGCTCGCCTTTGTCCGCTTTTATATGCAAAAGGCGCAGCCTATTCAGGCTGCGCCAAGGGTTCTTCGTATGCTATATCTGCTCTCTGTCTGCTTTTACCGGAATCGGATATTTCATTCAAATCAGGTAATTCGCCTTCCGCTGCCTGTACTCCGGGACCATTCCCCGATTGCGGGACATCCGTTTCCGGTTTGGGTTCAGGGGGCCGGAAGGTGCCGTCCAGCTTCTGAAAACAGCGGCGGTAACCGAGGAGCTTCTTTACGACAATGCCTTTACTCTATGGACCGGATTGCAAAAGGTCTGGAAGCAGACGGCATCCTCACCGGCGCTGGCAAAACAAAATGGTGGACCAGCACCATCAACAAGATCCTGCACAATGAGAAATATATCGGCGATGCGCTTCTACAGAAAACCTACACCATAGACTTCCTGAATAAAACCAGAGTGAAGAACAATGACATTGTTCCGCAATACTATGTGGAGGGCAACCACGAAGCAATCATTCCAAAGGACATCTTCTTGCGGGTACAGGAAGAGCTGGTACGCAGGCGAGTGGTCAAAACCAGTGCCAATGGCAAAAAGCGCTCCTACAGCTGCAACCACTGCTTTGCACAGATTGTCATTTGCGGCGAATGCGGTGAAATGTTCCGCAGAATCCACTGGAACAATCGCGGCTGCAAATCCATCGTCTGGCGCTGCATCAGTAGACTGGAGCCAACCGGACAGGAATGCCACGCAAGAACCGTCAATGAGACGGTATTGGAAAATGTGGTAGTTCAGGCAATCAACACGCTCCTTGGCGATAAGTCAACCTACCAGGCGCAGCTCCAGCAGAACATCGCAAAGGTGATCCGAAGCGCTCAGCAAAATACCGCTGATGGTATCAATGAAAGACTGCAGAGACTCCAAAAAGAGCTTCTCAAAAAAGCCAATAGCAAAGAAGCCTACGACGAGATTGCCGACGAGATCTTCAAGCTCCGGGAACAGCACGAAAAGTGCACGGTGGCTTTCGTTTTGTGGACATAGTCCGCGTAATACTTATTGAACTGGGTGGATTTGTAGGGCAGTTCGCCGTTCTGATGGCACTGCTCACAGTATTCCACCCACAGCAGGCTCAAGGTGACGCCGTTCTTCTGCATCTCACGGTGCACCCACTCGTAGTCCGGCATCTTGTAGACAGGCGTTGAGGTGCTGGACGGAAACAGCCGCTC
>OGNF01000914.1_pt1 | contig 30048 bp, 38 predicted proteins | sample 1573321 | NCBI WGS metagenome assembly OGNF01 (sample SAMEA2581911, study PRJEB24529) | metagenome | biome: Human gut stool | place: China | collected 2011 | reverse complement strand
TTCTTTGCCGTATTACGTTCTTACCTTGTTCTTAAGTAATTCAAAGATTATTATATATAATCTACCTTGTTCCCAATAGTACTAACGTACGTAAGCAATAAAACCTGACAGGCTTGTGAAAAAGTAAGGGCGCCGGGAAAGCAGCAGTACGTTAGCAGTGTTGCCTAACGGTCTTATGCAAAACAGGCCCTATCTCCAAACTGAGATAGGGCCGTAAGCAGGGCTATGCGCTAAACTTCATTTGCTGCATAATCCTGCAATAACCATGTAAAAGCACACAAAAACTCCCGTTGGTTTTGCGTGCCAACGGGAGTTTTGATAAAACAAAGCAAAAAAGCTTAAATTATAATTTTACTTACAGCACCAGCAGGCTCAAATCGCCAACGGCGTTAACTATGCCGCGTACTTCTTCAAGCATTGCCAGGCGGTTATTTTTAACGTTTTCGTCTTCATCCATAACCATTACGTTATTAAAGAAGGTGTTAACAGGTTCAATAACCTTTTCACCTGCTTTTAAAACGGCAGCATAATCGTACAGTACAATTTCCGGAATAATTTCCTTGCTTACTGCTGCAACAACCTCATGCAGTTTGTTTTCGGATTCATCTTTAAACAGCGCGCCGCTGATTGCAACTTCTTTTTCGATTTTTTTGCACAGATTGCTTACACGCACGGAAACCTGTACCAGAGGCTCTGCATTGCCTGCTTCAACATAAGCAGCCAGAGCTTTGCAGCGTACTGCCAAATCTACCATATCGTCGTTGCGTTTATCGGCAAATACTGCATCGATAACGTCATAACGGATGCCCTGGTCCATCAAAAGGTTACGCAGACGCTGTTTGAAGAATTCCATAATCTGCGGCACCAGTTTGCCGGTTTCTTCCGGTTTGATGTCCAACAGATACAAAGTACCGGCGATAATTTTAGCCAGCGAAATATGATAGTTTGCATCAAGCAGGATATTAATAACGCCAAGAGCCTGACGGCGCAGCGCATACGGGTCCTGAGAACCGGTGGGAGCAAGCCCGCGGCTGAAAGTAGCACAGATATTGTCGAGCTTGTCACCGATGCCGACAATGCGGCCGATGGTTGTTGCCGGCAGTGCGTCACCTGCAAAACGCGGCAGATAGTGTTCAAAAATGCCGGTGGCAACTTCAGGTTTTTCGCCGTCCAGCAGTGCATATTCGCGTCCCATTACACCCTGCAGCTCGGTAAATTCAATTACCATGCCGGTAACAAGGTCGGTTTTGCACAAAAGTGCGCAGCGGCGCAGTTCTTCTTCATCAACAGGAGTGTTAATGGCAAAGCGCAGCATTTCTGCCATTTTAACAAGGCGCTCGCTCTTGTCGTACATATTGCCCAGGCCTTCCTGGAAGGAAACGGTTTTAAGTTTTTCCAGACGGTCTTCCAGTTTGGTTGCACGGTCTTCGTTAAAGAAGAACTCGGCATCGCTTAAACGTGCGCGCAGTACGCGTTCGTTGCCGTGGGTTACAATATCAAGGTGTTCACTGCCGCCGTTGCGTACGGTAATAAATTTATTCAGCAGATTGCCGTCTTCGTCAAGCACAGGGAAATATCTCTGGTGCTCACGCATCGGGGTAATAATGCATTCTTTCGGCAGGCTCAGAAATTTTTCCTCAAACTTGCCGCACAAAGCTGTCGGCCATTCAACAAGGTAGTTTACTTCTTCAAGCAAATCTTCGTTAATCTCGGCTTCGCCGCCGTTCTGCGCAGCCAAATCCTTAATCTGCTGTAAAATCAGCGCACGGCGTTCATCCTGGTCAACCATAACAAAATTGTCGTACATAACTTTTTTGTAATCGCCGGCCGAAGGAATTTCCACAGCGCCTTTAACTCCTGCCAGAGCAGAATAAACTTTGTTGCCAACTTTGCTGAGCGCTGCGCTGAGTAAGCCCTGGCTTTCTGCCGCAGCTTTAAGCGACTGCTGCATAAAGCGGTGGCCCATGCTGAATTTGCCGCTTTTTACGCCGCAGATTTCAACAGGGATAATCTGGTCGCCAAACAGGGCAACCATCCAGCGTATAGGGCGTACAAAACGGAATTCGTAATCTGCCCAGCGCATGGTTTTCGGGAAACTTAAAGAAGTTAAAATGTCCATCAAAAGACCCGGCAAAAGTTCAACAACGGGCTGGCCTGCCAGATGCTTAACAGCATAAACATAGTTGTCGCGTACAACAAGGTCTTTTACGTCAACACCCTGGCCGCGCGCAAAACCCTGTGCAGCTTTGCTGGGTGCGCCGCTTACATAGGCAATTTTAACAGAAGGGCCTTTGGCTTCAACAACAACGTCAGCCTGTGTTTCGGCAACGCCGCCGGCAATAAAAGCCATACGGCGGGGAGTGCCGTAAACGGTAATATCTTCAAAAGGAATACGCAGCTCCTGCATTTTAGCAGCTGCAAGTTCTTTTAACTGTTTTAAAATGCCGGGCATAAATTTAGCCGGTATTTCTTCGGTGCCAATTTCAAACAATAATTTTTCCATTATAAATTCTCCCCTTTCAGCATCGGGAAGCCGAGCTTCTCCCTTTGTTCAACATAAGCGGCGGCACACAGCCTTGCCATGGCGCGTACGCGGGCAATAAAGGCCGTTCTTTCGCTTACGCTGATTGCCCCGCGGGAATCGAGCAGGTTAAAGGTATGCGAGCATTTCAAAACATAGTCGTAAGCCGGGCGGATATAGCCTGCTTCGATTACGCGTTTTGCTTCTGCTTCGTACTTGTCAAACAAATCAAACAGTAAATCGGTATCGGCAATCTGGAAGTTGTAGTAGGACTGCTCAACTTCGTTGGTATGGAAAACATCACCGTAGGTAACGCCGTCAACCCACTGAATGTCGAATACGTTTTCCACGCCCTGAATGTACATGGCAAGGCGTTCCAAACCGTAGGTAATTTCTACGCTGACTGGTTTAACGTCAATGCTGCCAACCTGCTGGAAGTAAGTAAACTGGGTAATTTCCATGCCGTCCAGCCATACTTCCCAGCCAAGGCCCCAGGCGCCCAAAGTCGGAGATTCCCAGTTGTCCTCTACAAAGCGGATGTCATGCTCGTCCTGATGAATGCCGAGTTCGGCAAGGCTTTGCAGGTACAGCTCCTGAATATTATCCGGCGAAGGTTTAATAATAACCTGGAATTGATGATGCTGGAAAAGACGGTTCGGGTTATCGCCGTAGCGTCCGTCTGCCGGGCGGCGGGAAGGCTCTACATAAGCCACGCGCCAGGGTTCAGGACCGAGCACCCTTAAAAACGTGCGCGGGTTCATGGTGCCTGCGCCTTTTTCAATATCGTAGGGCTGCGTTAAAATACATTTCTGTTCGCCCCAGAATTTTTGCAGCTTCAAAATAATTGTCTGAAAATCCATAATATCCCTCCTGTATTTGCGTTACAAAAACGAAAGCCCCCGTCTCTGTAACAATATTAGTTACAGGGACGGAGGCACAAATGCTTCCGCGGTTCCACCCTGCTTGGCTGCAATTTGCAGCCCGCCTCGATGTTTATATAATTTGGCTCCAAGACGCCTTCGCCGCTGTTGCCGGCTTACACCGCCCCGGCTCGCTGAATGTGCGGTTACTACTTCTTATCATTGCTTAACAGAAAATATACCAAATAACTGCTGTTTTGTCAATGCTTAAAAACCGGTCTGGCTTAAAAAGCCGAGGCTTTTTAAAGGTTTGTCGGTCTGGAAAACGATAAAGCGCTGCAAAATTTTTTCAAGCTCCATCAAGGCGCCGCCGCGCACTTTAAAAGGCTGCGGGTTGTTAAAATCAAGCGTTAAAAGCTGCGCCATAAACTCCTGCGCTTCCGTGCCGAACGGCAGCTCTTCACCGCCGTGGCAGTCATTGCACACAAGCCCGCCCTGCACAACGCTGAAATACGCATCGCCCTCTGCCGGTTTGCCGCAGTTTACACAGCTCTGGCAGTTGGGCAGAATGCCTGTTAAAAACAGCAGCTTTACTATGTAAGAAAGCGCCACCAGACGCGGGTTATGCTTAGTAAGCACGCTGCGCACAGCCAAAAGCAGTTCGTATATTTCTTCCTGCGGCTGATGTTCTTCTGTCAGGTTTTCCGTTACTTCCGCAATTAAGGCGGCATAAGCCATCTGCTTTAAATCAAACTGCAACGGGTAACTTATAAGCTCGCAGCTTTTTAAAGTGTCCAGCTTCTTGCCGGCAAAAAAATTCATGTCAAGCACAGCAAACGGCTGCACAAGCCTGCCGCCATTAGTACGCGCATACCGCGCGCCGTACGCCAGAAAACTTATTTTGCCGTGCCCGCGCGAAAAGCAGACTGCGTACTTATCCGCAGTCTGCCAGTTTTTAACCTTTAAAATTAATGCTTCGTCGTTAAACCCTTTATCAGTCATTGCTATTCATCCGCATAAACAGGCATTTCCGGCTGTTTTGCTGCACGCACGCGCGTTACGCGGAAGCCTTCGGCACGCAGCACCTCAAAGCTCCAGCCGTCTACCTCAATTTTATCGCCGGGTTCAGGCTTGCGTTCCAGTAAACCGAACACCAGCCCGCCGATGGTATCTTCTTCCGGCTCTTCAAATTTAATATGCAAAAGGTCGGTAATATCGTCAAGCAGCACCATGCCGTCAAACTCATAAGTACCGTCGGCGCGGTGTACAACTTCTTCTTCCTTATCGGCGTCATGCTCGTCCTGAATGTCACCGACAATTTCCTCAAGCAAATCTTCCATGGTTACAAGCCCTGCCGTGCCGCCGTATTCATCGGCCACAACAACAAGCTGCACGCGTTTTTGCTGCATGGTCTGCAAAACCTTGCTTATATCCATGCTCTCCGGCACTACCATAATCGGGCTCATGCGCGAACGCATGTCAAAATTTTCCTTTTCGCTGTCTATAATGTTAATAAGGCTGCGCACATGCACAACGCCAAGCACATGGTCCTTATCCTCATGCACCAGCGGATAGCGCGTATGCCTTGTAGCCATTACTTTAGCGATGTTTTTTTCAAAACTGTCTTCAACATACAGGCATACCATATCCTGACGCGGCACCATAACTTCACGCGCCACGCGGTCGGCAAAGTCAAAAACATTATCAAGCAGGCGGCTTTCCATATGGTCAAGCTTGCCGCCCTGTTCACTGGCACTTACAATCATACGCAGTTCTTCCTCACTGCGCGAAATATCTTCCGTCGGCACCTTATCCATTTTTAATGCTTTAAGCACCGCTTTGGCTGCTTTATTAAAAAACACAACCAGCGGGTACATTAAATAATGGAAAAATATCAGCGGATAAGCTATTGCCATTGCCGCATGCTCCACATGCGCAAGGCTGATAACCCTCGGCACAAGCTCGCCGAACACAACATGCACAAACACAATCAGTAAAAATGCGCATAAAACAACTACACCGTCATCATACCAGTGCTCGCCGATTAAATCAAAGCCATCGGCAATAATGCCTGCTAAAAGCGGGCCGCAGAACCAGCCCAAAATCAGCGACGACGCCGTTATGCCAAGCTGAACGGCGCTGATATAAGTATCACGCTTCTGCGTCATTTTAAGCACCAGCTCCGCACGGCTGTTGCCCTGTGCAATAAGCTCTTCAAGCCTTGCCGGGCGGATGCTTACCAAAGCGTATTCAGATACAACAAAAAATGCGTTTAAGCCTGTAATTAAAAGGGCGGCCAAAATTTTTAATAAATCCGCCACGTGACTGTCAATAAGTCATCTCTCCCCACATAAATAAATTAGCTGCTGTAGCCAAACTGTTTTAAGGCTTTGTCCTTGTTGCGCCAGTCGGGCTTAACTTTAACCCACAAATCCAAAAATACCTTGTCGCCCAAAAGCGCTTCAATGTCGCTGCGGGCTTCCAAGCCTATCTTTTTAAGCAGGCTGCCCTTGGCGCCTATAACAATGCCCTTCTGCGATTCGCGCTCCACAAAAATAGTAGCGCGGATATAAATATCGTTGTTGGTACGCACTTTAAATTCTTCAACCTCAACAGCAACGGAATGAGGAATTTCATCGCGCGTATTTGTCAAAACTTTTTCGCGTATCATTTCGGCTGCAATTACGCGTTCCGGCTGGTCGGTTATCATGTCCTCATCATAATATGCAGGTCCTTCCGGCAGATGTTTGGTAATTTCATCCACCAGCGCTTTAAAATCCGTGTCCTGCAAGGCAGATACCGGCACCACGGCGGCAAAATTATAATCATTTACGTAATTGGCAATAATGCCGAAAAGTTTTGATTTGTCCTCCAGCTTGTCAACCTTATTGGCAACAAGTATTACCGGAGTTTTAACTTTTTTAAGCTGTTCAATAATGTAATCTTCGCCTGCGCCGCGCTTTTCGCTCACGTCAACAACAAAAAGAATTACGTCTACCTCTTTTAACGTGCTTTCTGCCGCGCGCACCATGTACTGCCCAAGTTTGTGGTGCGGTTTGTGAATGCCCGGCGTGTCAAGAAACATAATCTGCGCGTTATCCGTATTTAAAATGCACATAATTTTGTTGCGCGTTGTTTGCGGACGGTCGCTCATAATGGCAATTTTCTCGCCGATAAGCGCGTTTGTTAATGTGCTTTTGCCAACGTTAGGCCTGCCAACCATAGCGGCAAAGCCTGTATAATGTTTGTTCTTTTTTATTTTATTTCTCTCCTTTGTTATTCATGCTTTCCTGCCCAAAACCGTAAGGCAGCAGTTCTTCTGCCGTCATGGTTTTAGTTTCTTCCATTAAATTACCCATAACAACAAGCGGTATGCCAAACTCGGCAATTACCTGCCGGCATGCTCCGCAGGGTGCTACCGGTTCGGGGCTGTCTGCCGCCACTGCCAGCATTTTAAACCTGCGCTCACCGGCGCCAACTGCCGCAAATATGGCGTTGCGTTCTGCGCAGCAGGTTAAGCCGTAACTGGCGTTTTCTATATTGCAGCCTGTATAAAACCTGCCGCTTTCAGCCAGCAGCGCCGCGCCAACGGCAAAGTGCGAATATGGTGCATAGGCATTTTGGCGTGCTTTGCGCGCTATTTTCATCAGTTCTTTTGCGTCCATTATCTGTCGCCTTCTAAAAATTCCTCGCTCAGTTCAATCTCACGCAGAGCTTCTTCTTCTTTGGCACGCATAATTACCTTGTCTTCTTCCGTCATGTGGTCATAACCGAGCAGATGCAAAAGCCCGTGTACGGCAAGGTAAACCACTTCGCGCGTCAGCCCGTGCCCAAATTCTTCACCCTGGCGCTGTGCAGTTTCGGCAGAAATTATAATATCGCCCAAAAGGTGTTCTTCCGGCGCGTCTAACAGTTCCGGCTCATCTTCGCCGCCTTCGTCAAGCGCAAAGCTTAAAACGTCGGTCGGGCGGTCAACATCCCTGTATTCACGGTTCAGGCGGTGTATTTCTTCGTCGTCAACAATGGTAATGTCAACTTCCGTCTGCTCTGTAAGCCCGTGCAGGCGCGCAGCAGCGTTCAGCCCGGCAACAAGCCTGCTCTTTAAAGCATCATCTATTACTATTTTGTCCTGGTCATTTTCTAACGTTATCAGCATGTTTTTTCTCCCGTTTATGCTTTTCTTTTTCATATTCTTCGTATGCGCGGATAACGGCACCGACAATTTCGTGGCGCACAACATCCGTTTCGCCAAAATTTACCACGCCAATACCGGGAGTATTGCGCAAAATATAGGCAGCCTGCTTTAAACCGCTCTTTTTGCCGCCCGGCAGGTCTATCTGGGTAACGTCGCCCGTTATAACCATTTTAGAGCCGAAGCCGAAACGGGTTAAAAACATCTTCATCTGCTCCGGCGTGGTATTCTGCGCCTCGTCCAGAATGATAAACGCTTCGTTCAGCGTGCGTCCGCGCATATACGCCAGCGGCGCAACCTCAATCGTGCCGCGGGTAATATATTTCTGAAAAGTTTCATTGCCAAGCATATCATAAAGCGCATCATACAAAGGGCGCAGGTAAGGGTCTACTTTATCCTGCATGTCGCCGGGCAAAAAGCCTAATTTTTCACCGGCTTCAACGGCAGGGCGCGTTAAAATAATACGCTCAACTTCTTTGTTTTTCAGAGCCTTAACAGCAAGCGCCACGGCCAGGTAAGTTTTGCCTGTACCGGCAGGCCCTATGCCAATGGTAATCGCATTACGGCGGATTGCGTCAATATAATTCCACTGCCCAAGCGTTTTTGCCTTAACCTGCCTGCCGCGCCTAGTTACAATAATCGTATCGGCATACATGCGGTGCAGTGCGTCAAGCTGCGCTTCGGCAATCATGCGTATGCTGTAACGCACATCGTGCGTGGTAATGGCAGCACCCTGACGCTCCAAAAACAGCAGTTCCTTAAAAAGGTTCTCCAACTGCTTTACTTCTTCTTCGCTGCCGCTGAAACTGATTACATTGCCGCGCGCTACGATTTTAGCGTCATAGCACTCCTGAATAACGCGCAAAAGTTCGTCATTACGCCCCAGAATGGCCAGCATCTCCTGCTGGTCCTGTACTTCAATCAAGCCTTCGCTTTGCATTAAAGTCAAGTCCGCGCTCCTTTCGTTACTGCTTAATGGTTATTTTGTTAATTACAACATCTTTTAAAGGTTTGTCGTTAGCGTCGGTTGCCACTTTGCCAATGCGGTAAACAACTTCCATGCCTTGGGTTACTTTGCCAAACACGGCATGTTTGCCGTCAAGCCACGGGCAGTCGCGCAGCGTGATGAAAAACTGGCTGCCGCCGGTATCAGGGCCTGCGTTTGCCATGGAAAGTACGCCCGGCCCGTCGTGTAGCAGCTTACTGCTGAACTCATCTTTAATAGTGTAGCCGGGGCCTCCCATACCGGTTCCCGTCGGGTCGCCGCCCTGAATCATGAAATTATCAATAACGCGGTGAAAAATTACACCGTTGTAAAAACCTTTGTTGGCAAGGTCAATAAAATTTTTGCAGGTATTCGGTGCCAAATCGGTTGCCAGAGCCACTTCAAAATTGCCCATATTGGTTTCAAACACCGCCGTTGCCGGAGGCATTGCTTCTTTCTGCGGTTCGCTGCCGCAGGCACTTACAGCCACGCTGCACATAAGCATTATTAACAGTAACAGTTTTTTCAAAACCATTCCTCCCAAAATTTAAAAATAGTTATAAGTATATTATACCTCTTAAAAGACTCGCGCGTCAAAAATTACAGGCGCGAACGCAGCCAGCCGATAACTTCTTCCGCCGCTTTATTGCTGTGATTGGTAAAACTGTGGTCGGCGCCGTTTACAATAACCAGTTTTTTCGGCCGCCCGGCAAGAGCAAAGCTGCGCTGCGCCTGCTCTACATTCACCGTTTCATCCTCACTGCCGTGAATTACAAGCAGCGGGCGTTTCTGCCACGCTTTAAGCATTGCCTGCAAATCGTAATTATCAAGGTCACTTACAAAATCCGGTGTCAGCGTAATGCTGCCACGTTCATCCTCCAAATTAAGTGTTTCTCCGTTTTTTAAACGGTTGTAATTCTCGCTGCCCAGCGCATTTTTAAAAGTAGCGTGCAAATCATTCGGCGTTGCCCATAAAGCAAGGCCCGCAATTTCGCTGCGGCGCGAAGCAGTAACCAGCGAAGCCGCTCCGCCCATGCTGCGCCCCAGTAAAAAAATACGCGGATTTTTATATTCTTTCATTGCAAAATCAAGCACAGCATTCAGTTCTTCAATCTGATGCGAAAGAATCTGGCTGCCGGTAAAATTAAAACGCAGAACGTTAACAAACAGCGACGCCATCTGCGAAAGATACGCCGCCCTGCCGCCGCCTTCCATACTGCCGCGGAAACCGTGCGCCATTATTAAAAGGTTGTTCGGCGCCTCGTCATCCTGGCACGGCTGAAATTTAGCGTCCATATCGCCATACGGTCCGCTGATTTTTAAAGGTTCATCAAATTTAACTCTCATTATACAATCCTTCTTTTATATGGTTATGCTTATATTATATCAAAACCAACAAAAAATATAAAACAATAAAATATTAAAAATAGTTTACAAAACCGGCACTTTAAATATTATTTTACTTAAAATTAAAAACTATTGACAAAAACAACCTGCCATGGTATTATTACTATTGTTCCGTGACGTCACGAACATAAAAAACGTGCCGAAGTGGCGGAATTGGCAGACGCACTTGACTCAAAATCAAGCGTGGTTACCCCACGTGCCGGTTCGAGTCCGGCCTTCGGCACCAGCAAATACGCGGTTCTTCAAGCGAAGAGCCGCTTTTTTATTTGTAATTATTATCCCATTACACAAAAATTACACAAAACTATTAAAAGGGTAAAAAAATTATAAATTAATTAAAGATAAAGAGAGAAGTAGCTATTCCAATCACTTCTCTCTTTATCTTTATAATTATTTCAAATCTCTTAATCTATCATCAAACTTATCTATTGCATTAATTTGCACATTATCTGAAGCATGACCATAGGTATCAACAGTAAACGCTGAAGTAGAGTGACCCAAAATTTTTGATACCAGTTCAGTCGGTACACCGCACTCATAAATCATATTAGAAGCAAAACTATGCCTTAAATCATGAAATCTAATTACTGGTAAACCGTATTTCGCACCTTTTGTTTCTAAAAAGCTTCTGAATACTCTTGTTATAGTATCTGGGTTAGCTGGTTCTAATCTTGGATTCAAGCATATATAAGTATTCTCTGTTTGAAACATTCCTTTCATACTTAACATTATTCTCTGCTCATGTTTATATGCTATTAATTCTTTTAATAAAATTTCCGATACAGTGACTTTCCTAAATCCATATTTTGTTTTAGGCGTAGATTGTACTAATCTACCACTTATACACACTATATTTTTGTAAACATAACAAATTCGTGAATCAAAATCAATATCTTTCCATTGCAGTGCACAAACTTCACCACGTCTTAAACCCAAACAGCAAGCTAATTTTACCGGCCATTCTACATAAGTGCCTTTAATTATTTTCATTAGCTTAGCTATTTGATCCATATTATACCAATGATACTCATAAGCTTTTTTGTTAGGCAACTTTACTCTTTTAGCAACATTCCTTCCCAACAAATCATTTTTTACAGCAAATTCTAAAGCAATTTTTATTACGGTATTAGCGTGTTTTATTGTACTTGCAGAAATGGCCTGCTTTTCACTATTGCCTTCCATCAGCTTATAATAATAATTTTCTAAGCGCTGCGGAGTTATATCAGCTATTTTCATTTCATACAGGTACTTAAAGTGTTTCGTCATGTGTTTATAAAAATCAAAAGTAGTTTCCTTCACATGCTGACGAACAGTTTCAAGCCAAATTTCAAATAGCTTTTGCAGCGTCATTTTACAATCTTGGCGGATAACATTGCTTTCCAATGAATCTTCCTGCGCTCTGGCAAATGCTTTAGCTTCTTTTGATGTTAAAAAGCCTCCTTTTGAACTACGTTTGGTCACTCCATAGCTATTTTTATAGCTATAATTAATACGATAACGAATTTCTCCTTTTTTAGTTAAATACTTAACAGGCTTATCCATGATATTATCCCTCCTGATAATTTTTATTATTCAGTGGAATAATATATATTCTTTTATTGTAACAATTGCAAAAATTACCCGATAGAATAATTACTAATTTCTATCGGGTAATTTTATTGTTATTATTCTTTCCATTTTAACCCTAAATAATAATACATTTTGTCAGAACCTTTATTTTTTATAAAACTAGGTGATGTTTGTTGTTTTTTCCACTCAATCCATTTGTTTTATCAGTTAGTTTAGAGAAACATTCGAGTTTATTAATAATTTTTCCTAAGTTTGCTCTATTTTTTGCTTCAGCTTTATAATAATTGCAAAAATCACAATATTTTTGGTAAAACTCATCAGTAGATATCTTATCATTTTCATCTCCAGTAATTTCAATAAATTTTTCAAAGAATTTATCTTCAAGTGATAAAAACGGTTTTTCATCTACTTCACTTTTTTGAAAAAAGCATAATTTCAATATATCTATATTGTTTCTTTCAAAATATTCTACAAGATCCGGTTCGTTAAATTGAGCATCAATTTTATCAGGTAGTTTAATTATGGATATTTTATTTCTATTATCAGCATCAATTAAATCAGTAAATTCTTTCATTTCCTCATTTTTGTAGGTTAATATTAAAAGCGGCATTTTGGTAATGTTAATATTCTTTATTGTAAATACATCATCACTCAATATTTGTTTCAAAAATTCTTTTTGTAAAACAGTTAATTTCTTTTTATTAGAATAGCTTACATTTACACGTTTTGATAAAAATTCTTTTAAATTATTTTTTGATAGATTAAAATTAGAAATATTGTAATAAGAAACAGATTCATGAGGGAATAATGATATACGTGGTAAGGCAAATAAATTAAGAATATTTTTCTTTTCATACTGAATAAGATAAACTTTCTTCGAGTCATATAAATTATTAACAAACAAATCACGAGCAAACCCAATGCTTTTTTCTAATAAGTTTTGCTCTCCTATTTTTAATAATAATTTTCTAAAACTATTTTCAGAATTCAACTTAGCATTTAGAAAAGTTACAAAAATTTCATTACTTTTTAACCTTTTCCCATTTTCACGTATGTTTAAAAAATAAAATGAACCTTTATTATAGTTTAAGCTATCTGAATTTCCATAAGAATTAATGCAACACTTTCCAAAAATAGGTATACATGTTTCCCACTTGCCATTATCTAAATTATCACAGTAAAAATTACTATTTAAATTAATCTTAATGTCAATATTATTCAGAATCGTTTTGCTTACTCTTTTTACATTATATTGAAAACCATTTCTACTATCCTCCATAGAATCATTCTTATCTTCAGATATGTAATCTTCATCATATCTATATTGCTTTCCTGTTTTCTGGTAGTAATACTTAATAGCAGCTTTTTTAACTGCTTTAGCAAACATTCTTTTTATTAACATTTTGCGTTTAGAAACATTGCGAGGCATAAGAACAAATATACCATTTTCTTTATTATATATATATAAACTTCACCATTAACGAGTTTAAGATATTTACTGCCATTGTCCAGCAATATTTCAGAAGCTAAATCGTTCAATTCTTTTGCCGTTTCTTTTTTCATAGCCAATTCCAAGCACCTCCAAGCATTAGTTTTATACTTAGAATTTAGCTAAAGTCCCTGGAAAATCCTGCAATTATTTATATTTTCCCTGGAAACTCACGCTAATACTTGGACAAATACTTGAAAAATTTCAAACAAACACAATCTAACCCCTGCATAAATACTGCATTTTCAAATTCCAAGCAAGCTAATTTTTTATTCACTAAAAACGCTTGAAAATTGCATACTCTTTCACCATTGTCTGAATATAAATAAACTTTTCCATAAATAAAGGGTTCATTGCATTCTATCATGGGTGTAAAAGCTACTTAATAAGATTTAATAACTTTATATACATCTTAGTAATCTTAAAAGGAAGGATTTGATATTATAATGTTGCACACTATAAATTTTAATTTAAAAATCAGTTCACAAAATTATAATATAAATTTCTCAACGCTAAAAAAATATGTAAATGCGTTAGATTATAACCTTTACCCAGATAAAAATAATAGCAAGCGTTACCAATGTTATAAAACACACTGCTTTAACGATATTGGTATTAGCACTATAAACCTCTGCCGTTATTTTGGTAAAAAATCTGGGGCTTATATTGAATTAGTAGTTAACTGCCCCAAAGTAATATACAATGGTGATGAAACCAGATTAGCTAATGTTACTGATTATAATATATTAGAAGAAAAATTCAATCACATAATCCAGCACTTAAACAACGAAATTTTTGGCACAAAACTTTTACCTAATCTTAACGATTGGCTGGTATGCCGCATTGATTATGCCTTTGATATAGAAACACCTAATGTTGATCATTATATTAGTATATTTAACAAAGGCTATATACCTAAAAGCTTCTCACTCAAAACATATTACAATACTTCTTTTCATATTAAATCTGATGCCTGCAATTATAACTTCTATAACAAAACCAAAGAACTATCATCAAAGCATAATATTCATATTAATAGCAACGTTTTACGTTTGGAAGTTCAGTGTAAAACAGATAAAATTCGTAAGTTAATTAAACATTATGATTTGCATAGTAACAATATCTCTTTATTATGGAATGAATCCATAGCCAAAGAGGTTATTACAGCAGCAGCAACTCGTGTAATAGGCGTTTGCGATTTTTATCCATTAAATGTTTTGCATGATAAAATCTATAATTCTAGTTTACCGAAAGCTTATAAACATTATGCCTGGCAATTAACAAAACTACTTAATAATGATATTTATAATCTAAGTGAACTATGCCAAATCCTAGAATCGTCTGAAGAATATGAGAAAGAAATAGTTAAAACAATCTTACACATACACAAAAAGCAGTTAACAGAAAAGCGCTTCACCAAAACAAAAGCCACTATAAATGGTCTTAATTACAGTTATGCTAAAAGTTATCTTAGCAAAATTAACCTTAGTTCAATAGCAATACCACAAAATTGCCAGGCAGAGTATTTGCCAAATCCTATAAAACTTATCAAATAAAATTAAAGCCTACTCTTATGCTAATCCGTAAAAGTAGGCTTTGTTATTTAATTTTATTTTTCTACAAAATCTTACCGCCAAAATAATAATGGTATAAGCACAAAGTTGATATTACTCATCAGTGCATATAATAGCCACAACAATAAGCCAAATAACGCCGTTATCAATAAAGCTACAAACCAATGAGTTTGCAAAAAGCTGACGCCCGCGGCGATAAACATTGCACCAATAAAAATTATTTCCAACTTACTCATCTACTCAACTCCTTTAAAAAGTTATACCTTTCAAATACATCAGTTTAAACAACGCAGAAAATATCAACGTTAAACAAGTTATAACCAATAAATCTTCTATGCCAAAATCCATTTTAAACACCTTTTATCCTAATAACACTTTCGGTAACGAGGAATTATCCGGCAGGCTTCGTATACCAAATAACAAAAAGTAAACAACAACCAGCAGAAATGCCAATGCCTGTAAGCGATAATTCCAGCAAATATACTTAATTAATAGAAACGCTAAAGCAGTGCAAAATGAAGCAGCTAATGAGTACAACATCTTAACATTTCTTCCATTTCGGAAATTTTTTCATACGAAGTACAAAAAGGATCATCATAACTTTTTGGTTTTTGCTTAACTCTTTAGATTTTAAAATAAATTTTATAAAACTCAGCTTACTGATATATTTAGGCCATGTAGGTTTGCAGAAGTTCAACATAACAATTCCCCCTTTTATTACATTATAGAAAATGGGATAGCCAGCTTTAGGCTATCCCAAAATTCTAAACCTGCTTTCGTACCAAGACTGCCCGTTCTATGCCAGTACCAGTAGTTATATAACTGATATTGTAATTATCAATAATCTTCCACGTTGTACCAGCACCAACTTCAGAAGTATTGATGACATATTTTGCAGGCAATCCATCAATGGTATCTTTATACTTTCTTTTACCAAATTCTCCTGGTTCTACATTTTCGTCAGCCATCACTACTGCAATTTTGCATATTATCCTTAATCTTTCAACTTCCGGCAATTTCTGCATTTCTTCCAATATTTTTATATTTTTGATAACCTTACCTTCACAACAAAAATTAGGTAATTTCGCATTAATGCAGTTTTTTAACCAACAAATATCCTTTGCCACAAACAAATTCATCTTAAACACCCCTTTAAAAATATATTTATTCTCTACTTAAATTATAAATACCGTGATGGTCAAACTCTGACCATCACGGTATTTTATTTTTAATATCGCTCCATAGTACGAAGTTTTTGCTGTGCAACCATAAAATCCATATCGGCAGCTGCTTTTAAAAATTTACGTGCCCAATCTTCATCCTCATTTTCTAAAATACACCCAAAATCATACAATCCTTGAGCGTCGCCAGCATTATTTAATTTTTTAAATAATGCTGTTAACATTTCGTCCGAATAACCTGCTTTTTCTTCGCAGTCATCATCGTGTTCGGCAATCACGTCATCATAAAACTCTTTTGCCAAAAGTCCGCCAATAAAACTGCCTACTGCCCATGCAATCGGAAATGCCATAATAAACAACCTCTCTTTCGAATACTAAAATATGTAGATTAAAGAATCACCATTACTAAAGAAAGTTTTACCTCCTTCCTTATATATAGTATAAAAAACGAGATAGTCACTTGGTGACTATCTCGTAGTAATAATATATACTTATTTTTTATAATGATTCAGATTTGAACAGATAATTTACAACCGACTTCATCCTCCGTTATTACAGCACCAACTTTTTTCTCTTGATAATCTGTTACTCTGCCATCATTAGATACATAACGGTTAACTTTATCAAGACCTACACAATTTTCATCTGTTATAGTATAATCATCTTTTTCTCTAAAAAAGCTTGTATATTGAATATAATGCTTAATAATCTGACCACTTGAGCGATTTGTTATACAATTTTCGAAAGTACAATTTTCAATACGACCAGTATACCCATCAGCTTTTTCTATATTTGACGAGCCTATTAAAAACCTCTGATCTAATTTAACGCCTCTAAATATGCAATTTCTAATATAGTTACAACTAGAATCAGAATCATCAGAACGTTTCAATTCAATACAAAAATTACCATATTGATCATTTTTTATCTCTCTAGTATTAATAAATTCACAATATTCTATCTTCAATCCTCCACTAAGACCTGTTTCAATTAAGTTATTATAACAATCTATAAATTGGCTATTCTTTATTGCAACATTATCACTTGAAAGATAATTAGCTATGTTAGTACAATTAACAAAAGTACAGTTATTTATATTACATTTTGCTGTAAAATAGCGGTTAACACCATTAGTACAATCTTTAAAATAGCAATTTATAAAGTTATCGCCAGTAACACTACTTTTAAGACCAATAAACGTACAATTTTCAATATTTTTTTCAGAATTTATAAAACTCATACTATATGTCCGTGTAAATAAATCTTTCTTTACTTCAGGTATCATCTTGTCCATAAATATAGAATTGCTTATATTCGCATTTACTAACCAAAACATAGTTTTTTCAATAACACTATTTTCTAAATCATTAAATGCAGCAATTTTCTCAATTATAACAAAATTATGATTAAATAAAGCTCTATCATCATTACCTAAATAAAGCACAAGCCCAGCACAATTTTGGAATTTATTATTCTCTATAGTAATATCATTAGCGTCATTATAATTTTCACATACCAAAAAGTTAGAACAATCTTCAAATGTAGATTGCTCTAACTTTATTTTATTACTACCATTAGAAATAATAAATGATTCCTTATCAAACCCTTTACACCTAATAATACAATTTTTAATATGCAATCCAGCATTTTTAGCTAATTCAATTTTATAATGCGTTAAATCGTCATTATATGTAATAATACAGTCTTCAAACTCCAGTACACCTTCACAATTTATATATGCCCGTAAGGTAATATTTTTATTTTTAAATGTTTTATATTCCCCAGCTGAGACTTGAAGAATACTAGAAATACAGTAATCTTCTAAATTATCAGTAGTTATAACTTGATCATCTACAATGTCATCATCAAACTCAATGGCAAATTCTTCAGGTATCTCATCAAAATTATCATCATCATACTTATTATAAAATCCTTCAATACCTGTTAATTTATATAATTTTAAAATCTGCTCTTTAATTAACTTGACACTTTTTCTGCTTACATCGAACTCATCAATAAAATCACTGTATTCTTGTTTTTCATCAATATCATCCATATTACATTTATTCAAAAACATATATTCCATACAACAAGCAAGCATTTTCTTTTGGTCATCTGATTCAACGTCATCTAAAGCTTTTAACGGTATTTCCATTTGTACATTAGGCTTGCCTATATATTTTAAAACTATATTCGCATACTTTTTCTGTTCGTCAGAAGAATATTCAATATTTTCCGCAAGATATATAAGAAGTGCATATAAGATTTCCTTATTTTTATCAGATAAATCACTTATATCTAATTCTTTCTTTATACCAATTTCGTTATTTCTAACTAATTTTTCTAACTGTTGTATGCGCTCTAACAGATAAACATCCTGTCCTTGCAATTGTTTAATATATTGCATATTTTGCTGTACTAAGTCAGAAATTTCAGCATCATTTTCTGATAAACGCAACAAAATTTCAATCAAAATTTGTTGCGTTTGGGCAACAGTTGTAATTTGCTGTGCCAATCTCTTTTCACCTTTTTTTGAAAAAGTCACTAAATCAAAAAGACGGTTATACCATTTTTCTTTCTTTATTTCTTCAAATTGCGCTTCTGAAGCGTTAGATATTCTTTTAATAGCTTCTACAAGCATATCCCTATTTTCAACATTATCCACAAAATTTTCAGTTTCAATTTTCAATAATTCTTGCATTTTCACTCCTCCTTTAATCTATCAAAAACAGCAAATCCATCACTGATTTCTTTTTGTAACTGTTTGCTTTTTCGTATATTTATTTTAGTTTGCTTATTATTTTTAGCTATTTTTTTATAATAAGCTTCTAAATTAAAAGTCATTCCGCAAACATAGCCACTCGAATCTAATATTGCTCCGTAAGCACCATCGCCATATATCTCATCTAAAGCATTAGAACAAACTTTGCCAATATATATACCAATAGCAACACCAGCTATAAAACCCAACGCCCCTGCTGGTAAATATATAGTAATTGCCCCCATCGCACCACCAACTAAAGCACCTTTACTTGTATCTTTAGCAACTGCTTTAAATGCCTCATCTTTATCAATCTCACCATTTTTATATCGCAAATAGTTCGTTATTGATGAAACCGTTAAAGATATTGCTGCACCTACGATAGCTCCTTGAGCCGCTTTTGCTGCTACATCAGTACCTGTTACATAAGGGTTAGCTTTTCCATCAGCAATTTTTTGTTCTAATCTTTTATTTGAAGCCTGTATATCTGCTGCCGAATTTTTTTCAACAACAGGATTGCTTAAACCAGCGTCTTTGGCTGCTTTTGCCGTCCCTTCCGGTCCAAAAATAATATCTTTTTCAGTTGCCGTACCCTTTTCAATAGCTTCTTTTACATCATTAATTCCTGTACTATTTGCAGTCATTGGATTTTTAGAAGCTTTAATAGTTGTTCTGCTAATTGTTTCCCCAGTAAACCTATTTACAGTAATTCCATCCACACCCGCCGCATTATTATTTAATAAACTGCTTTTTTCCCAAAGAGAAGAAATTTCACCTTGCTTCATTCTTAACCAGTCTACTTCCTGACTATAACCAGTTAATTTACTTTCAAAAGATGTAAAACCCGGTGTATTTTTTACCTGTTCATAATATGCTTTAGCAGCTTCTGCACTAGAAAAATGCCCTGAACGAGAAAAAGCTTCTTCATTTAGCCTTTTGAATACTTCTATATCTCTCGCAAACTGGTGGGTACCTTCATAAGATAAATTTGTACCAGCTAATTTATTTATGCCTTGAGCAACTTTATCTAAAGTTTGTGAAGTAACTAAATGATACTGACCTGCAACAACTGTAAAATTTGCTGCTTCTATAAGTAACTGCGGATTATTTTTCAACTGTGTTTTTAATTTGGGACACATTTCATCATCTTCATGAAATAACCTGCATTTAGCACAATACCAACGCATTTACTTCGCCTCCAACTTTAACTTCGCTATTGTTGATATTTCATCATCTATATCGTTGGCTAAAAATTGTAAAATTTCTATTGAAATATTTACGTTATTCACAGCAGCTAACCTTACCTCTTTATCTTTATCGCGTGCTGCTATGTTTAAAACAGCATTAGTAGCATATTGTGAAGATGCCGCTGCAACAGCTACACTTAAATCATTACTAACAACATCTTCCAACAACTGTTCTTCTAATAATTTATTTTTTATAATCATTGCTTTGTTCCTTTACTATACAATATGCTGCAAGATTTCATTCACTCTTTAGCTTTATCTTTTAACTTTTCAAAAGTCTCTCTCAAAAATAATGTTACTTTATAACCATTTCCCGAACGAGAAATATCAATATTATAATTTTTATACATATCAAAAACCCTACTTGCGCCAATAGTAACAACCGCACTTAAAGTGGTTAATGAAATTGCCGTTCCTCCTGCCGCACCGATTGCAGCATTAATTCCTATTAATGTAATACTAGATACACCAAAAGTCATAGGGGTTGCCAATACTAAACCTATCAATAAACCTAAAACTGGTCCACTCATTTTTTTCAATTGCTCAGTATTCTTAATTTTTTCCGCCAATTCCCCAACTACATAAATAACATCATATTTTTCTTTCATAGCCATTTCTAAGTCTTCTTTTTTGTTAATAGTAATTTCTTTCATTGCCTTTTCTCCTTTACAAAATTATTTAACTACCTCTACCATATCTCCCTGGCTTCTTAACCACATATCAATGCCCTTACCAAATACTTCGGCTGAAATTAAATAGCCGTTTTCATCATGCTGCTCAACTTTTGCCATTGGCAATCGGTCTAAAACAGCTTCTACCGAAGGGCCTTTGTACCAAAACTTTATTTTTTGCAGCTTACCGCCGTACATAAACTGTACTCGCTTTCGGAACTCACCTTCTTCAAATCTATTTTGGTATGGCACATTAAAATGCCTATCGGTTATGTCGTATTCCTTTATGCGGTCTATCCGATAAATTGTCGGGAACGGATCGTTTTCTACTTCAAATTTAACTTTTTCGCTCTGTTCTTCTTCGTCAATAAAGCCTACAAGGTAAAAATAAAATTCGGAGAACATTATACCCACCGGTTTGAGCACACGGCTTACAGCATCACCCTTTTGCCGCATATAGGTTATTTGAATTTCTTTATGCTCCCTAATTGCCGCAGATAAATTCCACATCTTTTCAAGAATTGCTTTTTTGTGCCTTGGCTCTACGTAGTGGTATTGTTCGTTAGCTATTAAATCTGTAACCTGCCGCCTGTTTTCCGGCGGTACGCAGCAGCTTATCAGCTTTTCCAATATTGGAAACAGTTCTGCTTTAGTAAGCGAACGGCTTTCTAAAAGCACTTTTAACACGGCAAATGTTTCTTCGTTTGTTAAAAGATTTCTTAGTGGTGGTACAAGGCGGTAGGCATTCAGTTTTCTGTCATAAATAAGTTCCTGTACCACTCCGGTCGTTTCGCTTTGATTGGCAAAAAAAGACCGCAAGTCATCAATATCACGCTGTATAGAGCGCAAAGAGCAACTGTATTTTACTGCTTCCTGCGCTTTATACAGTGCTTTGCCTTCGGCAAGCTGCGCGTACATGGACATTAAGCGGTCTTTAGCTATTTTTAAATTATCTGATGTAGTTTGCATTATATTACCTCTTGAACAAGTAGTTTTGTATTATTATCATACAAAACTACTTGTCCTACCCATTGACTATGTGCATAAATTTATTTCAATATTTCCCTGTAATCTATATCCATAGCTTTAGCTATGAGCATAATATGTTCCAGTTTAAATTCTCCTTTTCCTCGTTCCATGCGGGATATAGCAGTCTTAGGAACTGATGACCGCAAAGAAAGCTTTCCTTGTGTAAAACGATTCACTTTGCGGTAATACATTATTTTGGCTCCTATTCTTTTATGTTCATTTAAAATTGCTTCCTGTAAAGACATTGTAACTATCCTCAGCCGCAGTAAAATACAACATTTAAACTTATAAAAAATTAATCAAATAAACATGACCGTCATATATTTTCTGTATTGCTCAAAAGCTGGTTTACATCTATATTCAAAGCATCGGCAATTAAAAGCAAGGTTTCCAAAGAATAACTTTTGCCTTTATTACCGCGTTCTATCTGCCCTAAATACGTTCTGGTAATACCTACTTTACCTGCAAGGTATTCTTGAGTATAGCCGCGCAATTTACGGTAATATGCAATTTTTAAGCCTATTATTTTATAGCGCTCTTTCAACATATCATACATGCCATACTCACCATCCTTATAATTATATTTTCTCATATTTTAAATTTTAGTAGGTTGGTGTATAGTTATCATTTTTGCGTTTATAGTTTTCTTTTAATTTTTAATGTTTATTATTTAGAAAATCCCACAAGGCAAACGGCCATGTGGGATAGTTTTTTACTTTTTGATAATGATTTTTAAAATTTCATAAAGAATTTCTATTAATTTTTCTTTATCCATAATTACCTCCTACGCTGCTTTACTAACCTGCTTCTGGCAATTCATGCAAAGCGGATGCCCAAATTTGGCAATAGAATACTCAACAACTCTGTCGCTGGCAATAACTTCTCCGCAGCCTGTACAGGTAATTGCATTTTCTGCCGGGACAGGTTTATTTTTTACCTTTGCTTTATTAGCGGTAGTTTTTTGTTTTACTGCTTCACTCTGCGGCTCGGCAAAGTTGTTCTCGTCAGTCTTTACATCTGCTTCCGGGTCATCGCCTGTTGCAATGCAAAAGCTGAGCATATAGGCGTACTTGGTGGCTGCTGTTTGTGCCTTCATTACTGCCTTATCGCCAGCGTCCTGACCGCTGCCTATACCATAAATTTTTACTTCTTCACCGCTATCGCTGTCGATAAGTGTTATTTCTACCTTTACTGTTGCCAGATGCTCGGTATTCCCTTTAAGATTGGTAACATCTGTAAATTCTATCAGCTCCGGCACGGCTGTACTGGCAATTTTATTTTTCGTCAGCGCTTCATTAACCTTTTGCAGTACATCTTCTGCCGTAGCATATTTATACTTGTGAAAGCTGTTCAATCCGTTTTTGGCCACATAAGCACATTCAGCCATAACGGCAAGTAATTTTTTAGCAATATTAGTGTTTTCCATATTGATGTTCTCCTTTCAGGCATAAAAATAGCAGACAACCTTTAATGGCTGCCTGCTTTAATTAATACTTTATTATTATCAACCACTGATAATCCTGCCTGCAATCTACAACATAGTCTACATAAACCGTTTCATCCTTAAACTGATAAATTACAAGGAAACGCTTTGCAATAACAAGCTTGCGGTATTTATTATACGGTATAAATTCGCCGTCAAGAAACGGTGCCCTTTCCGGCAATACCGAAAGCGAGCGTATTGCTTTTATTATATCTGCTTTTATGCTTTGGGCATTTTGCAAACTGTCTGCCGCAATATAAGCGATAATTTCTCCGAGTGCTTCCCTTGCCTTATCCGAAACAATTACCTTATACTGCTTCAAGTTTTCCATTTTCTATTCCTTTCAGCACGTCATCAAGATAATTTTCCAGTTCGTCAACAGTATATTCTTTATTCCCGGCCAGACGTTCTGCTTCTACCGTAAGCAGTGTTTCCCTAAGTTTCAGCATTTTTTCGCGCCTGTTAAAGCTGTCTATATCCATAACAACCAAATCGCCTTCGCCGTTTTTTGTAAGGTAAACCGGTTCTTTGGTTTTTTTGCACAGTTCCGATATTTCGTTATAGTTCTGCCTGATAGCAGCAGACGGTTTTATAAGCATTATACTCACCTCTGATAGCATTATTTTAGTAATATTATACTTCTATTTTGCTATATAGGCAAGTTCGTTCAATCTTAATATTCATTTGGGAAAAGAACTGTCAGCCTGTCATATTCATTGCCGGTACTACTTTCAGCAATAATCCATATTTTGCCGTTTGAGGTATTATATGCCCCCAAAACCATACTAAAAGTTTTAACGGCTTCGTTATTGCTTTCGGTATCGGTTTCCGATACATCGCCCCAGTCAAGCGATTTAAAACGGCGCATTGCTTCATAAATTTCTCTTTGAAATTTGCCGTTATTGATAGTTTCGGTTGTTATCCCCAGCGTTTGAAATCTCTGTGCGTTATCAAATAAACTCATAATGCTTTCTCCTTTCAGGCATAAAAATAGCAGGCAGTTTTTACGCTGCCTGCTTCATACCCGCTTTTACCATTCTGCCGTAAGGACAGTTACCGGCAACTGCGCAGTAGTCTTTGCACTTCCTGTCATTCCAGCGTTCTTTAGGCGTGCAAAGCTGCGGCAAGTACCCTTTTTCAAGAGCTTCCTTTAACCGTTTTGCTTTGGTTTCCATGTACAGCTTAATCCAGCGGTCGGATATTTTGTTAATATTAATAATATATACCTGCCTCCTGATATTTCTTTCTTCTGCAATACGCAAACTAAAATCGCGACAAAATGCCTGTATTTTCATGCTTTCAACCTTAAAGCCGCGCTGCTCTAAAAGTATGCGGTAATAGTTAACCTGTATTGCCCAGTCTAAGATATGGCGCACACCGTCAGTACGCCATTCTTTTCTCGTCTTTAACTGGCCTTTTTTAATGCCTGTTTTATATACTTCGCCTGTCGGCACGTCTACCTTGTAGTAGCCCAAAGCACGCATAAGTTTGTAGGAACTTGTTATTTTGTAATCGCCAAGCGTTTTATCGCTCAGGTCTATAATCTGGCCGTACAGGTCAAACTTGCCGCTTGTCACTTCATCAGCAAGGCGTTCCTCGCTCAGCATATTGCCTTCCGTATGACCTTCATTAATGGTATGGACTGCACTGCCGTGCAGAGCGTAAAGCTGCTGCATGGGGTCAACGGCATAATCAGTTGTTTTCTTTAAATACGTTTCCCTTATGCCGCAGAGAAGCTCCGTTACCGTAGGTTCTTTAATGTTCCTTTCCAAAGACTGTGCTATTGCCCTCAGCGTCGGCAGGAACATACAACGCTGCTTTTTTACGCAGGATTTTAAACAATCCGTTATTTTTACTTTATCGCCCTGCGGGCATATGAATGCTGTTGCTGTCATGCTATCACGCTCCAATAAATAAAATAAGCAGGTATGCGTTTTTACATACCTGCTGTTCTCAACTTGTTTAATTATAAGTATTTCTCAATTTTTTTTATCAATGCCGGCAAATCACAATTTATGGTATCCCAAACAATAGTCATTGCCACGCCGTCATAATCATGGACTATCCTGTTTCTCATACCGTATAACTGATTCCACGGTATTGAAGTTATTTCTGCTTTGGCGTTATCGCTTAAAGAAGTTTTTGCAAGCTCGCCAATCTGCATAAGGTTAAACACACAAGCTTCTACACGCATGGAATCGGCTTCAAACTCCTGTAAAGATTGGCAGCCTTTACAATATAAAAGCGTTGCTTCTATGTGCCTGCATAACTTTTCTAAAATCTTTTTATCTTTGTTATCCATAAATTACCACTCCGGTCGCATTGATTTCCTGTTCGACTTTAGATTCCGCTTTAATCTGCTGTTTATCAAGTAAGTCAACGGATTTACCTATTGTGTTGACAACATCCTCTAACAAACCGTAAAAAGCAAGGCCTCGCAAATTACTGTCAACCATAATATCTATATCGCTTCTGTTATCGGCACTGCCTTTAGCATAAGAGCCAAACAGAATTGCTTTTTTAATATTATGCTTTTTAAATACCGGTAGTAATTTTTCTTTTATATCATTTACTGTGTAAACATTGCCTTTCATCATGCTTACCTCCAACTTTACTGCTTTAATGTTTATATTTTACCATAAATTTCTGAGCGCCGCCACGCTGTTAAGGCTGTCAAATTTATCTTCTACCTCCATTGCGCATTATCGTTTTTAATGCTAATCATCATGCGGTCACCGTCTTCAAATTTGTTAAATCTAAAGTAGTCGCCGTCTTTTTCCGAAAAGTTGTAGGTTTCCGTTATTTTCTTACTTACCTTCTCCAAATCTTCTTTGTAATCAAGATGTGCTTTTGGGAATGTAGTATTTAAAAATTCCACAACCTCTTTCCACCAGGTAAAGTAATAGGTATCACCACTGCCCCGGTAACTGTAATCGACTATATAGCGGTCGGTAAAATAAATGCCCAGCTTATCTGAATTGATATAAATTTCACAACTCGGCTCTTCACTCTGGTACACCATTTTAACGGTTCCGTTATACTTTTCTTTCAGCATATATTCCAATGCTGTCATATTCGGGTTCCATGCACTCTCAGTGTCAACGCGCAGATAGTAGCCTGCCGTATCTTTCTCAACATTAGCATCGCAGTTGGCAAAATAATCCCTGCCATCGCAGTATTCGCCGTTGGCGACTTTAGGCAGACCGCAAAATTTTAGAAATTGCTTAACGGAATTAAGCTTCCGGTCGCCAAGGCATTTACTTATAAGCTGCCTCATTTCTTCAAGCGGCTTTTTGCGTTTGCTGTAAAAAACTATGCTGTTAGCACAGTAATTAGCCATGTTCATTCCTCCCATACATAGAAAATGCCCCACGGCAAAAAGCCATGGGGCCGTGTTTATTTATTCTATTTTGTTTTTCTGTACTTTTGGTTTTTACTGTTCGGCTTATCCGGCACTGTCATTTCAATTAAGCCTTTGGCCAGCGCAGGTTTAAGATAGTTGTTACGGAAAGTAGGACGATGTTTAAGGCTAAGCCGTTCCATTAACTCTGCTGCCGTCAGAGTATCATTTGCCAATACTTGCAAAAGCTTTCTAACTTGGTCGGTTTCTTGGTCGCTTTCTTGGTCGGTAGGCGGTATTTCTTTTAATGCGTCCCTAAGCGCTGTCAGCATAAATTCCACAAAAACCGTGCTGTCAGCCTCTTTGTCAGCTTTGCCGAGTGCGTCATAATATTCTTCCTGCCGCTCCTTAACAAGCGTTTCAACCGGTATCCACGCCAGTATTTCTTTCCATTCAGCCAAAAGTAACGTATGCCACAATCTGCCCATACGTCCGTTGCCGTCAGCAAAGGGATGGATGAACTCAAATTCGTAATGGAATACCGCGCTTTTAATCAGCGGGTGTGCAGTTGATTTTTGATACCAGTTTATTAAATTACCGATATGCTCCGACACAAATTCGGCAGGAGGCGCCATATGAACTACCTGTCTGCCTTTAAATACGCCTACACCGCCGGTACGGAAATGTCCTGCATTTTTTACAAGGTCAGCCATAAGTATGCCATGCGCTTTAAGTAAATCACTAACGCTGTACGGATTAAAAGTTAAAAGCTTCTCGTATACTTCATAAGCATTTTTTACTTCTTTAATTTCAGCAGGCGTGCCTAAAATGCGTTTGCCGTTTAATAACGCCGTTATCTGCTCAACGGTAAGCGTGTTATTTTCTATCGCCAATGACGCTTGTATCGTTTTTATACGGTTGGCGCGGCGCAGCTTAGGGTTATTGTTGAGACCTGAAGTAACGGTAATATGCCCTATAAGCTCGCTTATTCCGGCAATCAGGTCAACTATTTTATTGGTAATGGTATAAGGCGGGTTGTAAGTTTCTTCCACCGCAATGCCCTCTTTTCCGGATGTTTTTACTTCTTTATCTTACCATAAAACAGCCTGCACCGCAAAATTAAGAAGCCTGCGGCAGCATAATAATCTTCCTGTTTTTTGCTGCTTCCACGCTCTCATCTAAAAGAGTGCCGCCGATACGTTCCAGTTCCGTTGCACGGTTATAATCCGCTACATCCTGCAAACTTCTCGTAACAGCGTTAACTAAACCATACTGCGTAAATTCTCCTGCCATGATGAAGTGGCGCAGGATAGATGCCCGCTTGTTTTTGTTTAATACATACCTGTCGCCAAGTACTTCTACCGTCTGTACCGGGTCATCACCTGTTTTAAGGTTCTTCGCCATGCGAAGCTTGTTGACGGTAAGCATAAACTTTGCTTCGTCTACGGCAGCACTTACAATGTCCTGCACTTTCATAAAATAGGCTTTATCGTCCTGAGCAAGCGTAGCGTCACTGTAAAGTTCATAAGCATTGTCGGTATCTTCAACCTGCCTGCCGGTGTGGTATTTTTTATGGGCAAGGTCTTTGCTGATTAAACCGTTTTTACATACAAGGCGGTATACCAAAGGTTCAACTTTTAATGCGCCCAAGCCGATTTCACTGTTGGATACTACAAAACCGGCCTGCACAATATCACCAGGTACGATTTCTGTTTTCATGGTTTTGTTAATAACCTTTAAATAGAGATGTGTTTCCGTCACATCACAGCTGGCAATCTCACAGCCTTTCATAGCTGCGATAACGGGCAGTACATGGTCTACCAGTTCCAGATTATCCAGCCTGCGGTAACGGTCGCTTAAAAAGGCACGCAGCTTACCGTCCAAAGTGCGGAGCATACGTTTTTCCGGCGTTGTATTAAGCCAGCTATTAATATTGCTGTCGAGCAGCGCAGGGTTTTCCTGGCGCATACGCTCATAATACTTGTACGGAATACCCAAGCGGTCGGCAATCTGCCTGTGGGCGATTTCGGAAATACGGTAGCTTAACTTATCGCTATCTGTTGCAACGGTGAGCATACTTAACCCATTTACCGAATTAACGGTAATACTTCTGGTATCGGCAATTAAATCCTTGCGTGCAGCCCTTTGGCGTTCCAGTTCTCCGTATAAATTTTGAATAGTTTTGATTCCCTGTTTCATAATGTGATTCCTCCTAAAATTTAATTGTTAGATTTGCTTATATATAAAAATAACGGCAACCCAAAGCAAGGCTGTCGTTAGGATTTTTAGGCATAGAAAAAACCGCTGACATTGTTGTCAACGGCTCAAATACGCTTACAAATAAATTACTTTAAAATGTTATTATAAGTTTTAGGTCCATATATGTCTTTTACTACTCTATCAAGAAATTCCACTAATTGAAAATAGTTCATTTTATAAATCCTATCGCGTTCTCTTTTATATTTAGCAAAATCTACACCAAAACGTCCTTTCTGCCAAGATAAGTAAGTTTCATCCAAAAATTTTAGAATTTCCTTTCGGCTTATAGTTCCACGATAAAACATCCAACCTGCTGCCCAAAACATATTTTTCTCCCCTTTCAAATCAATTTTGCAATATCTTTCTTATATTTCCATTTTCTATATTTATTATAGCCTTTAGCATTGCCAATAATTGTCTATTTCAACATTTCATTCACTGTAATAATATATATTTGAAATTTGACATTTTATGATTTTATTATAAATAAAACAAAATAATAAAGTACAAACTTAGAAATTAACCAATAATTGCAGGAGGTTATATATGTTTTATAATGATGATTCATTACGCAAATATGATGATGTATTAACTATTGCCGACTTAATGGATTATTTAGCCATTGGCAAAAACACGGCATATACTCTCATAAGAGAAGGCAAAATAAAAAGCTTCCGTATAGGAAGAAATTATAAAATACCTAAGCAGGCTGTAATTGATTATATACACTCTGCCGGTAATAAAAAAGGTTAAGGCTGATACTTATTTTCAGCCTTAACCTTTTAGTACTCCCATGATAATTTTTGCTTAGAGAAAAATATCAATTTACGCTTAAACAGTTCATCAGGTTCTACCATAATGTAAAATTTATCAGCAGCTCTTATAGCAAGTTCATCTTCAATCCATGAATATGCGTCATCCGGGTTGTTAAATTTTTTGCTTCTTGCTCCGATAAAATACTCCATACAACGCTCGCAATCTTTCCAACTACGGCAGATACCATAATCATTTTTCCTGCAATAGCATAATAAGGTTTTAATTTTTTCATATTAGCCTCCTGCTAATTATTTGATATTAAAACGCTTTATTAAAAGTCATTTTTATTTATTTGTTTCTTATATATAAAGAATTAATAACTTTAATTGAAATTAGTTTACAGAAAAATTCATAACAGTATGTTAATAGTAATTACAAAATAAATATTATATTAATTACGTTATAATAATCAAATTTATAAATTATCTAGTTTTTATTTTTATAACTTATAATAATTTATAAATATTATAAGTTTATTACACAAATTTTACACAAAATTATGTAATTCTCGTTGATATGTATAATATCAACGAGATATATTTAAAATGTTTTTGTAAATTTTGTTATTCTCAACAAGCCCTGCAACAGTTACAGCGTCTCCTCTTTGAGGACTCAAAATCAAGCGTGGTTACCCCACGTGCCGGTTCGAGTCCGGCCTTCGGCA
>OGNF01000902.1_pt1 | contig 30283 bp, 29 predicted proteins | sample 1573321 | NCBI WGS metagenome assembly OGNF01 (sample SAMEA2581911, study PRJEB24529) | metagenome | biome: Human gut stool | place: China | collected 2011 | reverse complement strand
GCCAAAAGATGCGTTGACTAATCAATACATTAAATAATTTCGGTGTCATACTTATCGTGCGAAGATAGGCATAAAAATTTAAATACGCAAATTTTAAACAAAATAATGATTCTATCGATTCTATTTGCTATATTTGCAGAAATAAATGAAATAGACACTATGAGATATAAAAGAGTGCTTTTGAAGCTTTCCGGCGAGTCGCTTGCCGCCGGAGCCGGCCACGGCATAGACACGGACCGCCTTAACGCCTATGCCGCCCAGATAAAGGAGATGGTCGATGCCGGTGCGGAAATCGGCATCGTTATCGGCGGTGGCAACATCTTCCGCGGACTCAGCGGAGCATCCAGTGGCTTCGACCGCGTGAAGGGCGACCAGATGGGGATGCTCGCCACTGTGATCAATTCCCTCGCCCTCTCATCAGCCCTCGAGGCCATCGGACAGCCGGCCCAGGTGTTCACTGCCATCGGAATGTTCCCCATCGGGCGTCCTTATTCCAAATGGGATGCAATACGAAACATTGAGGAGGGTAGCGTATCAATCATCTCCTGCGGCACCGGCAACCCCTATTTCACCACCGACACCGGAGCCGCTCTCCGTGCCATCGAGATTGAGGCAGAGGTTATGCTCAAGGGCACGCGCGTCGACGGTGTATATACCGCCGACCCCGAAAAAGACCCCACGGCCACACGATTCGACCATATCTCCTACGATGAAGTGCTTGCCCGCGGCCTAAAGGTGATGGACCTCACCGCCACTGCCCTCTGCAAGGAAAACAACATGCCCATCTATGTCTTCAACATGGACATCCCCGGCAATCTAAAGAAGATGATGCTGGGCGACCCCGTAGGCACCCTCGTGAATGTATAATGTCGCGGAGCGGCTACCCTTTATGAATATAAATCTATAAAATAAATATCTATGGAAGTTAAGGAGTATATCCAGAATGCAGAGGATTCCATGCAGCTCGCAGTGGAATATCTCGATGACACGCTTTCCCACATCCGTGCCGGCAAAGCATCCGCCCGTCTGCTCGACGGCATCCGCGTGGACTATTACGGCTCGCAGGCCCCCATCTCAAATGTGGCCAACGTATCCGTGCCCGACGCCCGCACCATCGCAATCACCCCCTGGGAGAAATCCATGTTCAAGGAGATAGAGAAAGCAATCATCAACTCCGAATTAGGCATCACGCCTGAAAACAATGGCGAAGTGATCCGTCTCTCCATTCCGCCGCTCACTGAGGAGCGTCGCCGCCAGCTCGTGAAGCAGTGCAAGGGAGAGGCTGAGAACGCCAAAGTATCCGTTCGCAACGCCCGCCGCGAAGCCATCGACGGCCTCAAGAAAGAGGTGAAGAATGGCCTGAGCGAAGACGTGGAGAAAGATGCTGAAGGCGACGTTCAGAAGCTCCACGACAAATACATGAAGCAGATAGACGCCGTGTTCTCCGAAAAAGAAAAGGAGATCCTCACCGTCTAAAAGAAATTGTCTTTGGAATCAAAGGATTCTCTCCCCGTAGTAAAAGAGATAGTTTCTTTTCAGCGGTGGGGCGGAAGCCGAACATAAGCAAAAGCCCAAAAATCCCAAATATCCCCGCGTACATCACTCAGCGCAAGCCAAGTGTTGTGCGCGGCCTTGACCTCACTACAGCGCCCCCTGCTCGACTAGGGTCGCGATGCGCTCTATGGTGGCGTCCTCCCTGTTTTTGTTGGGGTGGAAGCCGGCTCGCATGTTGATGCCGAAGAAGCGCCCGAACGTCTGCCAGAAGCCCGCGCGGAAACTCCCTAAGAATGCCTTCACAATGCTATAGCCTGTCTGGTCGGTCTCCCGGTTGATGAGCTTCAGCATCACTTTTCCCTGGTTCTTCGTCATCCTCTTCACCACCGGCTTGTATTGCTCGAAAATATCCTTCTCCAGACGCTTCAGATGGCGCTCACGCTCCTTCTTGTCGGGGATGGTCTGGATATACTCATACGTCTCGCAGAGCGTGGCGAAAGCCAATTTGGCATAAGGAAGCGTCTTCCGCACATCCCTCACGGTGCGCCAGTAAAACTCCTCCTCCTTCTTGTTCTTGAATTTCATGGGCGGATACACATACACGTCGCGGATATATGTCAGGCGGCACGTGTCGCCATATTCATCCACAAAATGCGTGTATCCCTTGTATGCCTTCACCTTGAGCCGCAACTCCTGACCATCACTCTGGGCATGAAGCCCCGTGGCGCCAAAAAAACAAGCCGCCAGAAGAATGATTACCCTCAGGATTCCATAAGATCTTTGTCGCATAACTCAAAAGCAAGTCTGGTCTCTTTACCAAAACGGAAAAGAGCCTCAAAAATTGAATGGTCCCAGCGTATCTTTTCCCGCATAGCCTCGGCAACAGCCTTGAAGTCGGGTTTGGAAGCCTCTGCGGGCATCGCAGCGGCCTCCAGCGTCTCATCCCATTGCAGCCATCTTTCGGCCACTCTCAGCAGCCTCTCATTGAATTCCTCAAGAGTGAGCGCCTCGAGTTCCGATTCCCGGTAGACAGCCTCTATCTCCGGCATCAGATGGATGAAATATGGAGTGCGGCCGTAGGCGGCCTGCCACGCTCCGAGATGCTCCCGGCGCCATTTGCCGTGCTCCGAAAGCATGGGCTCGGCCCCGTAACGTTTCAGCACCTGCGCTCCCCCTTCCACAGGCACTCCAAGCATCCCTCCTTCGATGCGGGTGCGGGCGAAATCCTTCCCCCGCACTCCACTCCGCTCCACAATCCAGCGCGCACTTGGCGCAAAGGGCGTTTTCATTCTTTCCATTTGCCCGACGAGCGGTCGGGATTCGGATTCTTCAAGATGCGGTTCCAGCGTATCTTCCCGTCGGTGAAGCCGCGTTCCTTATCGAGCGAAACAATGATGAACACAGGTGATCCCACGATATGGTCCTCGGGCACGAAGCCCCAGTAGCGAGAGTCGGCGCTCCGGTCGCGGTTGTCGCCCATCATCCAGTAATAATCCATCTTGAACGTGTAATATTCCGTCGGCTTGCCGTTGATCAGGATGGTGTCGCCGCGACGTTCCACCTTGTTTCCCTCATAAGTGCGGATCGCACGCTCATAGATGGCGTAATTCTGAGGTGTGATATGCAGCGTGCTGCCGCGCTTCGGAATCCAGAACTCTCCCATATTGGGACGTGTCCAGCCATACTCCGCGCTGGCGCTCGTCGGGAACATCCCGCTCAGGTCGTAATAACCGCTCTCGCTCTCCCTCACCAGCTTCCCTTTCACCTCAGGCCAAACTTCCACAGTCTTCTTCGCTGCATAGGTGAGCGGCACGTCATAGAAAAGTTCGCCGGTAAATTCATTGCGCATCGGGGTGCCACCATGGTCGTCGGCATTCACGCCAAGTTCCTGCCAGCGCTCCGGCTCGATGGCTCCCGTCACGGGGATGATATAGTTATACTGCACATTCTCCGGCTCCGCGATTGCCTTGCCGTTGATATAGATGGTGTCGCTCTTGATGCGGATACGCTCGCCGGGAAGCCCGATGGCGCGTTTCACATAATTCTCCCTGCGGTCCACAGGCCTTACCACCACCTCGCCGAACACCTCCGGATGCTGTGCGATATAGGCGCGCGGATTGCGCACTCCCTCGCGCACGAGCTGGTCGATAATCATATAATAGTCCGGATTCTGAACCTTCAGCGTCACTGTGTCGCCCTGCGGATAATTGAAAACCACTATGTCGCCGCGCTCTATCTCTCGCACGCCCGGAAGACGGTGATAGTCAAGCTGGGGATTGTCGATGTAGCTTTTGCAGTTGAGCAGGGGAAGCGTGTGCTGTGCAAGCGGGAAATGTATCGGCGTCTGCGGCACGCGGGCTCCATAAACAGTCTTGTCCACCCAAAGCCGGTCGCCTATCAGAAGGCTCTTTTCCAGCGAACTCGATGGAATCTCATATTGTTGACCCACGAAGGCGAACACGAAGTAAATCAGCACCAGCGCATAGACAATGGCATCTACCCAGGCCATCAGCGACCGCGTGAGTCCCTTTTTCTTCTTCCACCATCCCCAGGGCACATAATTGGTGATATAGATATCGGCAATCAGCAGCCACAGAAAGAGCAGCCACGGATTCCCCATCAGCACCACCCAGAAAATGAAGACTGCCGTCACCAGACCGAATCTCACCCAGCGGGTGGGCTTCACCCTCCGGAGGCGACCCAGGAAACTATTGTCGGTATCAGTGTTTTCCTGAACGGTGGTAATTTTATTATCGTTATTTTCCATTTCAGTCAAATTGAATCACTTCCGAGAAGTCATGGCAACCCTTCTTGCCGGCGAGGAATTCGGCGGCCACCACGGCACCTAAGGCAAAACCCTCACGGCTCTTTGCGGAGTGCGTGATGGTGATGGCGTCCACATTGCTGTCCCATTGAATCGTATGGATTCCGGGCACCTCCCCGCGGCGCACATGCTCCACGGGAAGAATGTCGTCGGGCACGCTCTCCCCCTTCCCGCGCTCCTGCCAGCCGTCATAGCGCGTGCTGGCGGCCACAAGGTCATTGGCCAGAGTCACCGCCGTGCCCGACGGATGGTCGAGTTTGTGAATATGATGAGTTTCCTCCAGACAAGCCGAATATTGTGGCTGCGAGTTCATCATGCGTGTCAGGCACTCGTTGAGACGACGGAAAAGAGCCACCCCGATTGAATAATTCGACGACCACATGAATGCCCCGCCTAAGCGTTCGCATTCCTGGCGGACATCCTCCATGGCATCGGTCCAGCCCGTGGTGCCGCTCACCACCGGGACGCCTGCCTCCAGGCAGCGGCGAACATTCCCCTCGGCCGTGGCCGGAGTGGTGAATTCTATCGCCACATCGCTCCCCTTGAAAGCCTCGCTGTCGAAGGCTTCCTGATTCTCTATATCTATGCGGCACACCACATCATGGCCGCGCCCCTGCGCGATGCGCTCGATGATGTGCCCCATCTTCCCATAGCCTATTAATGTTATCTTCATCTTACTTAACTAAAATCCAAAGGCCACATTGTCCACATAGAGTGAAAGACCCTCTGTGCCGATAAAGGGTTCGCCGCAACTGCTGGAGCACATCACGAGAACATGTGTAGGTGTTTCATTGGCATCGGCCCAGCCCTCTTCCTGCACGGGAACTAATTTCCCTTTCGAATTATATGCATGATAGGCTTTGGCGCCGTTGAGCAGACCCATATAAGGCTTGTAATATGCCGTGCGGGTGATATCGCCGTAATGGATGGGGATGGCGTGTCCGCGTGTCAGAGGTATCGTGCGGCTGTAGCGTTCGCGGCCAGTGCCTACGCGCAGCGCGTGGATGTTGCCCTTGGCGTCTTCCCAGCGCTTTTGCAGAAGCACATATACCTCGGCCTTGTCGCGGCCCTGAAGTGTCTTCTTGCTGCTGAAGCCTGTAGATTTCACACGTGTGTTGGTAGCCGGCATGTCCACCTTATAGTCCAACACAAGTGCCTTGGGACGCTTCGTGTAGGGGATGCCCATCTCCATCTTGCCGAAAGCATTCTTCGTGGAGGATATCGGCTCGCGCACCTTCCCCAAGAAGATTGTGCCCGCCACCATTACATCCATATTGATGATGCCCAGCACCTTAACATGCTCCATCTTGGCCGTCATCTTGGCCATAATGTTGCCGTTCACCTTCACGGGCTCTACCGTGTTGGATGCCTTGACAATGCCCGAAACCTTCGCATAGACATTGCTCGATGCCCAGGGGGAGCCCCCCTTGTTACTGTAGGCGATATTGCCGTTGATTCGCTGTGTCGGTCCCACGGCATATACTATCTTCTTGTTGCCTCCCAGCACCTTCGACTCCGTGATTTCGCGGGTCACCCACTGCGAGAAGTCGCCATATTTGATTTTCTCAAGCCTGTATCCGTAGCCCGGAAGAACGGCAAGAGCCAGCGCTAGTCCAAGCGCCATCTTTCTTAACTGCACTTTCATGCAGCAAAATTACTCATTTAATCCCATTCCGCCAAGTATCAGGCCCTAATAGCCCAATCTTGCACCTTTCTTACGAGCAAACCTTAGCGTTTCATCGAGTTGATTACGCTCTTTGTGAGCTCCTCCTTACCCGGTTCGGCCATGATCACCATCGTCAGTTCGTTGTCGTTGGTCGGCAGGATAAGGATGGTGACATCCATTCCTTCCGAATAGCCGGTGGCCTTTGCCCCTTTGGCACCATCCACATTGATCTTCTCCACCTTGGCATCGCGCAGATGGAAATCGGCAGCCGACCGCTGACACATCTCGAACGCACGCTTCTGATTGCTGCCGCGCACCGACTGATTCACCATCGAGATGCCGAATTTCATATTCGGGTAGGTCACAGTCATCCTGGAGTCTTTCTGCACCATGGCGCCGGCAGGCACCTGGAATTCAAAACCTGCGTATTCAAGTGTCAGAGGAGATAGTCCCTCCAGTTCAGTGGTCTGTGCCTGTGCGAAGCATGCCGTCAGCATAATGGCCACGCAAGAAAGGATAGTCTTGATCTTCATATCTGTAGTGGTTATAGTGTAAATTATCTTCAAAATTCAAAATTCTCCAACTCCCATTCAAAATTCAAAATTAAGAAAACTTGCTGCATTTCGTCGCAAGGTTTCCTCCATCTCCTCGCCGCGGGCGGCCGAGATGCGGGCGATTACTGTCTTGATTTCCACATCGCTCTCATCCGTTTCCGCAAGGATGCGGTCGGCCGGAACAGCCCTTACAGCCTCTTCGTTGAATTCCGGCCCGAAAGATATGTAGCAGCCTGCCCGAAGCAGCATCTGCGCGGTGGCGGCATTGCGGCGGAAACCATGTATCGCCCAGTTCTGACGCGGCTTCAGGTCACGGCGGGCTCCGGCGATGATGTCATGTGCCTTCACATCGTGGATCACAATCGGTTTGCCGAGCCGTTCCGACAATTCCACATGCCGTTTGAATAAAAGCAACTGCTTATAAAGAGGCCCTCCTTGCGGCCCGAGGTCCACGCCGCATTCCCCGATAGCCACCACATCCGGCCGAACGGCTATCTCTTCCAGTTCTTCCCAGAGCGTTTCAGGTGCTTCGGCGTTCACTGCGTGCCAGGGATGAATCCCCGCGCTATAAAGCTGCTCCTCCACGGGTTCAAACCGGTCGCGCCCTATGCAGGTGCCTATCACCGCCTCCGGATGAAGCACCTGTTCCTCCCCCGCCTTCAGATGTCGGTGGATATCCAATATTCGGTCGTTCATATTCCCATTATTATTATCCATCATTATAATAACGCAATTCTATCCCTTTCCTGTTCTCCCACATAAAAAATTAAGGCACCGGGTCATATCCGCTGCCTCCCCACGGATGGCAGCGCCCAATCCGTTTCGCCGCAAGCCAGCTCCCCTTTATCGCCCCATATTTCTCTATCGCCTCCACTGCATACTGGCTGCACGTAGGAGTGTATCGGCAACTCGGCGGCAGCATTGGTGAAATCGCCCCTTGATAAAACCGTACAGGCAGCAGCGCAAGTCGCCGTCCAAGACTCATCGGCTTCTTCATTTCCTCCCTCCTATCTCGGCAGCCACTTTCCCCAATAAGCGCAGCATCTTGCGCTCAATAAGCTCATAATCCGTATTTTCAGTATGGATATATACAAAAGCCAGCTGCAGTGTGCCAATCTTCGGGTCGTTTTCAGCCATCTCCTTAAGCGGCAGGCGATTGAGCCGATAAGCCTCCCGGATCCTGCGGCGAAGAAGCACGCGGTCCACTGCGTGCCGCCGCTTCCGCTTCGGCACCGTGACCATCATCTGCAACTTGCCGATACCCTCCGGAACTTCGTGTCGGTAGCATCCCGCCAGTTCTTCCGGCGTAAGTTTCCGCCACACAAGCCGCAATGGAAAATCATAAACCGATTTCCCCTTGCTGAATATCGTCTGCACTAGATTCTTATGGTGCAATCGTTCGCTCTTCTTAAATTTCAGACTCTTACTCAAAATTCAATTTCAAAATTCAAAATTCAAAATTCAAAATTAGAGGAGAGGTTTCTCTTCCATCCCTCAAATTTCACCCTCCGCATTGCTGAGCCTGCCGTCAGTTTCCGCCATTCCTCTTCCGAGAGTTCCCGGGCCTCATCTGCGTCGAGATTCAGCAGCCTCTCCCCTATTGCAAATTCCGGCAATGTGAGCGCCGCATTCTCTTGAGCCAGCAGCGGGCAGGCATTCACGCAGCGGTCGCAACCATAAAGCGTATTGCGCCCGGCCGCAGTGGCCATCGCCTTCCGCCCCTCGGCTGTGTCCCAGTCGCCGCGGTGCTCGATGGTCAGATAACTAAGGCACCGCCGCGCATCCATCTCCCCATACTTCCCATCAGCCAGCGCTCCGCCCGGGCAAGCGCGAACACAAGCCCCGCAGTCAAGACAAGCTTCGGCTTCCGCAATCCCCACCCCTCTTGTTTCTTTATCCAGATCATCCCAGTCCTCAAGAGCTTCGCTAGCCACAATCACCTCAGCCAAAAACACCCGCGGTCCCGCTCCCGGCACGCTCACCATCCCATTGCGGCATCGCTGTGCCATCCCGCTCCTCACTGCCCAATATCTCTCCATCACAGGCGCCGTGTCCACGCATATCCGGTAAAGTCGGCGCAAATGTCTCCCTCGCAAATCCGTTTCCCGCAACGCCTCTAATATCCGCTTCCGCAAGATATCGTGATAGTCCTTCCCATAGGCATAAGCCGAAATCATCGGTAGCCCTGCATCCCGTTCCCTTTCCGGCGCATAGCTGAAAGCCAATGTCACAATCACCGCCGCCTCGGCATCCTCCATAAGAAGACGCGGGTCGCGCCGCAACTCCTGATATTTGGCGAGATAATCCATTCCGGCAGCATATCCCCCTTCAAGCCACTGCTGATATGCCTCAAACGCATCCTGCTCCACCGGTGCCGCCTCCACGCATCCCCATGAGCAGGCGCCGCTAAGTGTCGCTATCCTGCGCGCAAGCCTCAGCCCTTGCGACCGAAATCCGCCGGTATCTCCCCCCATTTGTCAGTGTTCCATTTCAGTATCTTCGCATCCACCTGATGCGTGTTGAGCCACGACAACGCCCGCTCCATCATTCGAAAACTCGGCTCTGTCTGCGGCGTGCGTGCCAGTTGGGTCTTCACCTTGCGGTCGCGCACCCATGCCATCCCCGTCTTCGAGTCGCTGTAGATGGTGTGTGTCTCCCCGCGCTGGAACATCAGCGCCAGCGCGTGAACTATGGCAAGAAATTCTCCGATATTATTCGTGGAGCGCTCGAACGGTCCCACATGGAATATCTGCTCTCCCGTGAGGAGCGACACGCCGCGATATTCCATTTTTCCCGGATTTCCCGCACAGGCTGCATCCACAGCCCAGCCGTTCAGGTCAATCTCCGGAAACGACATATAGTCGGGAACTCCGGCTCGCGGCATATTGGTCCGCTGCGCTTCCAGTTGCTTGTTGGCCTCCAGTTGCGTGTGTGCGTTCCGGTTCACCCCATTAAGCAGATTGCCGAGTTCTTTCTGTTCAACCCGGCGACATCCCTGCCTGTAGGCCTCCGCGGCAGCCCCGGCGCTGTCATAGCCCTTGAACGCCGCCCCGGGATAGTCCTCCACCTGCTCCATCGCATCCGACAGATCATCGTAGACGCCCGGCTGACGACCCTGCCACACCACATAATATTTCTTGTTATATCCCATTAGTCTCTTTTATAGAAGGATGTGTGAAGATGCCGGTTTATTTCACTTCGTCGCGATAATAGTAATTGGCGCGCAGAGTGTCGAAAAATTCCGGGTGCTCCCTCAGAGGCATCATATCGTGCCCGGGGTCATATGAGCGCAGAATGCTCTCTTCGCAAAGTCCCTCGGGTTCAGAATAGGCTCCTGCCAGTCCACTCTTGTCAATCTTGATGCCAAACTTCTGCTCAAGCGCCTCGAGAGCCATACGTGTGGCGCGCTCCTTGCCCTGCCGGGAATATCCTGCGATATGGAATGTGCCATAATCCACCACATTCAGGAGTTCCGGATCAATCTCCGGCTCTCCCTCCCAGGTGTCGATCACGGCGCGGATGCGGCCATCCTTCGCTGCGGCTTTCACGGCGTCGCCATTCACCACCGGCCCGCGAGCCGCGTTGATAAGAAGCGCCCCAGGCTTCATCAGTTCTAACTCCTCCTCGGAAATCAGATGATACGAAGGCCATTCCCCATCGCGCGTGAGCGGTGTGTGCAGCGTCACGGCATCGCATTCACTGAGCACCTCCTCAAGACTGTGATAACTGCCTTCCGGGTTCTCTGCCTCCTTGGGAGGGTCGTTCACCAATATCTCGGCGCCAAGACGCTCTCCCCAGGCTTTCACTATGCTGCCTACATTGCCGCAGCCCACGATGCCGAGTTTGTCACGGCCGGGCTTGAAGCCCTCGCGAAGAAGCGCCGACCACACATATTGTGCCACTCCGGGTGCATTGCACCCCGGCGCGTTGCGAACATCAATGCCGGCCTTGGCGCACCAGTCCCTGTCAATCTGGTCCATGCCGATGGTGGCCGTGGCCACTAATTTCACCCGCGAGCCACCGAGAAGCGCCTCATTGCAGCGCGTGCGCGTGCGAATCACTACCGCGTCGGCATCCTTCACAATCTCAGGCGTAAAACCAAACTGGTCAACATATATCACTTCCTCCATCTCAGGCACCCCTTCCAGGCGTCCCTTGATGTAAGGAATATTATCATCCACGATTATCCGTAATCCCTTCATCAATTATCAATTATTAATCATCAAATAGTAGTTGCAAGGAAGAATCCCACATATATGGCCATCACCACAAGCGCCCATATCTGCTCGCGCCGTATATGCCAGAGCGCGAAGAGATTGGCAAGTTGCACGGCGCCTATCATATAGATAGTGCCCATATAGGCTGTCATGTTGGTATAGTCGAATATGATTCCCAAGAGGCAGAATATCCCTACTGTGGCTGCCGCTAAATTGAGCAATCGCCGCTTGGGGTTGCCGGCATAGAGCTTCACCAGGTTGTTGAGGCCCAACAGGCAGGAGGCCACTGCTGTAACCCCTATGTTCACCATCACGATAAATAGTTCACGAGTGGCGGCATCTCCCGTGAAGAGATTGCTCAACGTGGGCATCGCGAAATTCCCCAAAGGTATGATTCCTAAGCCTATCCCCACCCAATAGGGCGCCGCAAGACCCATCAGAAGCGCCAAGAACTCCTTGAACCTGAAGCATTTCATCAATATGGCCACAATGATATAGGCCGGAATCATAAGGATGAATGCATACTGGATCATCGACCCTAACGAAAGAATCGTGGCCACCACGAAAATCTCCTGTGTGGCATTCTGTTGCCGGTAGCAGAAGAAGAGGATGGTGAGGCAGGCAAGATTGCAGGCGGCAAGTATTATCGAACTGGTGAGCACGCCCGAAATCCAGGGATTGGAGGCAGCCGCCACTAAGAATATCGCCGAAATGAATCCCCCCGAGCCTGGCACAAACGTATGGCTCTTGTTGGAGAAATAGAGCGCCACGGCCGTGGCGAGAAGCAGCGTGAGATTGATTGCCCACGACACCACTTCCGGAATCATCCATTCATTGGGCGAAGGAAGGCAAAGCCCCATCTTGCCTGTGATGGCAGGCATGGGGCTTGTGAAGAAGGCTGTGGCACTCATGGCCAAAGCCAGGATCACAGCCAATGGTGTGGTGGTCTGTCGGTTAATCTCCCTCATCCTCCCAGTCGCGTTTCTGCTTGCGCCGGCGGAAATGAACAGGATTTATCACCTCTTCTCTGTCGGCGGAGATGCTTGGCCCGCGGTCGTTGATTTTGCGGGCTTCTCTCCCCTCTCTGCGGTCGTTCTTATGATATCCTCCATCGCGGCGGCTCTCTTTGCCGTAGGAGCCTCCTCTGCCCTCACGGCGGTCATCCTTATGATAGCCTCCCTCACGGCGGTCGTTCTTATGATAGCCTCCGTCGCGGCGGTTTTCCTTGCCGTTGCCGCCGTCCCGAGATTTCTTCTTGATGGAATTGCGGTCGCCTCGTTCGGTGTGTCCTCCGAATTTGCGCGTTTCCTTTTTCCATTCATCCTCGCTCAGACGCCGCATCTTCCGCGGTCCGCGGTCCTCGGTGTCGCCGTCATGCTCGCGCACGCGGCCCCCCTCTGCCCGGAAATCATTGTAGCTCCCGTCAAACATCACATATTCGCGCAGCGTGCATTCCAGACTTCCGTTGAGCATCGGTATCTTCATCGACGGCTTCAGCCCGATATTGGCGAAGTCATCGTCGTTCATGCCGATTATCCATACGTGCCACCCCGGGAAATTGCGCTTCAGCGACTGGCCGATGCCACGGTAGAGCTCGGTCATATCATCCGGCTTCAGGCGCTGTCCGTAGGGTGGATTCATCACCATCACGCCGGCTTCCGGATTGTCGGTCCATTCCGACAGTGGGCGCCACGAGAGCTCAATCATGTCTTCGAGCTGTGCGTTCTTGATATTCTTGCGGGCTATCGCCACAGCCTCGGCGTCGATATCGCCGCCATATATCTTGAAGGCGAATTCACGCTCGTTGCTGTCATCGTTGTAGAGGCTTTCGAAGAGTTCCGAATCGAAGTCGTTCCAGCGCTCGAAGGCGAAGTTCTGGCGGTAGATGCCGGGGTTGATGTTGGCGGCGATGAGGGCGGCCTCGATGAGGAACGTGCCCGAACCGCACATCGGGTCGGCGAAATTGCAGTCGCCGCGCCAGCCCGTCTTCATTATGATTCCGGCGGCAAGCACCTCGTTGATGGGTGCCTCCGTCTGTTCGGCGCGATATCCACGCTTCGACAGCGGCTCGCCGCTCGAGTCGAGCGAGATGGTCACCCGGCTCCCCTGGATATGCACGTTAAACAGGACATCGGCGCCATTCACGCGAATCGACGGGCGCTCCCCGGTCTTGTCGCGGAAATGGTCCACTATGCCATCCTTCACCCTGTACGTCACAAAGCGCGAATGTGTGAAATCCTCGCTGTTCACCGTGGCGTCGATGGCGAACGTCATCTCCGGTGTAAGATATTTCCCCCATTCTATCTCCCGTACTATATCATAGAGCTCGTCGGGATTATAGGCCGTGAATTTCTCTATCGGCTTCAGGATTCTCAATGCTGTGCGGCAGCAAAGGTTGGCCTTGTACATCATCTCGAGGTCCCCCTCGAAACTGACCATACGGTTGCCCATTTCAACGTTCTCGGCCCCAAGACTGATCAATTCGTCGCGGAGCACATCCTCAAGGCCTTGAAACGTCTTGGCCACCATTGAAAAGCTATTTTCCATCGGGTTTCAGTGTACGCCCTCCCCCATTACTTATCAATTAGTCACTAAACTCTATTACTTCTGACTTCTGACTTCTGACTTAATGAGCGTTTTGGCGTGGTAAAATATGTGTTTTGGTTATTTATAATCAGAATGATATCTTGTTTCCGCTCCGCTGTTCCTGTCGCGGGTCGGGCGCTGGATCGCTGGCCGGGTCGTTGATATGCTCCAAAAGCATATTGAATTCACTCGGACGGTTGAATGCCGGCACGCGCTCTATCTGCGCTATCACATCGTGGTCGTCCATCTGTGATGGCTTCAGCACAGCGTATTTCAGCTTCATCGACTCTATCTTCTGTGTGCGGATCTTGTCGGGTCCGTACACATCGGCTATCGTCTTCTCTGTATTCTCCGGTAGTTTCGAATCGGGCTTCGGTCCCATGTTGATGGTCCCGTTGTTATTTTCATCGTTATTGTCGATGATAATCTTTTTCCCCTCTCCTATCGTCACGTCGAAGCCTGAGGCAAGCACGGTTACCTTCACCTTGTCGCCCATCTCTGGGTTGTCGCCGATACCCCATTTCACATCCACACTTGCAGGAAGTTTGGAGGTGAAGGCCGTGATCTCGCCCATCTCTTCGGTGCGGATGGGATTGTCGGAGTCTTTGGCGCAGATGAATTTGAGCAGAAGACGCTTGGAGGTGTTGATGTCGTGAGCCTTGAGAAGGGGTGAATGGAGCGCGCCCTTGATGGCGTTGGTGATTCGGTGCTCACCCTCTCCTATCGCTGTGGCGATTATCGCCGAACCGCTGTCCTTGAGCGTGGTCTTCACATCCTGGAAGTCCACGTTCACATAGCATGGCTCTGAGATAATCTCCGAGATGCTTCGGGCGGCGTTGGCAAGGGTGTCGTCGGCTTTGCTGAAGGCGTTGAAGAGGTTGAGGTCCTTGTAGAGGTCTATCAGGTTCTCGTTGTTGATCATAAGAAGGGCGTCAACATGCTTGCGCAGCTCATCTGCACCTTCCAATGCCTTGATAATCTTACTCTCACCCTCAAACATAAATGGCACTGTGACGATACCGATTGTCAGCATACCGGCCTCTTTGGCGATGCGTGCCACCACAGGCGCCGCGCCTGTGCCGGTGCCTCCCCCCATGCCGGCCGTGATGAACACCATCTCGGTCTCGTCGTTGAAGAGACTCTTCAGCTCCTCCACGCTTGCCTCCGCACACTGGCGTCCGATTTCCGGCTTGTTGCCCGCTCCTCGACCGTGAGTAATCTCCTTGCCAAGAAGCACTTTCGTCTCAACCGGCGACATTTCGAGCGCCTGCTTGTCGGTGTTGCATACCACAAAGTTGATATGGCGTATCTTCTCCTTGTACATGAAATTCACGGCGTTGCCACCGCCGCCGCCAATGCCGATCACCTTGATGATGGCGCCGTTGTCATTGCCGGTCGCAAACTGCGATCCGTCGAGTATATCCCTTGTGTCTTCGTCCATTGTTTCCTTTGTTTATCCGTTCCAATCCTTATTCGATAAGATCGCTCTTGTCCTCTCCGGGGTCGGAGAAAAATCTGGCAACTCTGTCGCTGAATTTGCCGAAAAGTCCTTTTCCCTTAGGTTTGTGCAGCTTTTCTGTGCCGCCCCCCTTCTGGCCCGGCGCTTCCGGTGCATTGGGGGTGCTGCCGTTGATGGGCATCTCCTCCTGGGTGGGGAATTCCAGACAGTTCACATCCGTGGTCATAGCCCCGGAATAGAGAACGCTGGCCACTTCGATAAGTTCTGCCGACGGCCCTTTGGAGTCCTCCACGGCGATGTACTGCGGAATCTCGCCGCGGCGCACCGACATGTTGGTGAGTTGCTTGAGCAGGTCGAGCATGCCGTTGAGTTTCGAGCCTCCCCCGATGCAGATGATGCCGCCGGGAAGATCCTTCTCCTTCAGGCCGGCGTAATAGATCTGCTGCACGATGTTGAGGGCTATCTCTTCGGCGCGGGCCACTATCAGGTTTGACACGTCGTTCATCTGCACTCCGTTGATGTTCAGCGTGGAGGCTATGTCCCGCGGCTGGGCGTTGCCGGAGGTTATCTTCAGTTCCTCGGCTTTTTCCTCGAGAAGATGGCCGAGGCTGGTAAGGTCGCGTGTGATGTTGCGTCCGCCAAGGGGAAGCGTCACGAAATATTCGAGATGGCCACCCTTGTAGATGGTCACGGCTGTGGTCTCTGCGCCTATGTCCACGAGCATGCAGCCCAGACGCTTCTCGTCGGGCTTCAGAATCACCTGAGCCGTGCTCAGAGCCGTCACGATGAAGCCCTCTATCTGTACGCCTAATTTGTCGGTGAGGGTGCGCGTGAGCATCCTGCGAAGCTCCGGACGGCACACTATCAGGTCGTACGTGGCGCTGATGCTGTTCCCCACCATGCCCCGTGGCTGCAATGTTTCCTGTTTGCCAACGTGATAAAGTCTCGGTATGGCGTCAACCACCTCCAAGGATGAGTCTACCGCCGTGGAGAGAGCCTGGTCGTGAAGACGCTTCAGCACCTCCTCGTTGACCTCCGTCTCGTCTGGAAGATTGATCTTTACCTCAGTGCAGATGCTGCGCAGTGAGCGGCCCGACAGACCCACGAACACCCCGTCGATAACCCTTGGCGTCACCGACGGTTTACGCTCTATGCGCTCCAGTATCCGGGCCACGCGCATCGACGTCTCCTCCAGATTCTGGATGATGCCATAACGCACGCCCTCCACACATCGCTCCTGATCGGTGGCGATGATGTCCAGACGTCCGTCTTCTCGCGGCTTCCCTACTGCCGCTATTATCTTGGAGCTGCATACCTCTATGGCGGCTACATATCTCTCTGCATTGTTGGTTTCGGCCATCTCTCTTTATGTTGTTTCGCTCTCGTGGAGCTTTGTGGTTTCTGTTTTATTTTCTGTTTTGGTTTCTGTCCCCTCTCCGGAGTGTCCTCCCCCGTCGGGAAGTGTGCCCTCCTCAAGGTCTACCTCCTCGAATTCCTCCTCGGCATGATTGAGCCGCGCTTTGTCGCGGCGCGTGGCCACCACCTGTCCCCGGAATTTCACCGAGATGGTGTCATATTCATTCCAGCCCTTATAGGGCATCACCTCCCGATAGAAGGTGGCCAGGGCACGGCGTTTCTCGGCAAGACGTGTGGTGTCGCCGAAGTTCACCACGTGCCCGCTCACTCGCGGCACTATCAGCAGGTTGTGAGCGTCCTGAGCCACTATCATACTGGTCAGGTCGCGCATCATCGGGTCCTCATTTACGAATCTTACCAGCGGCAATACCTGTTGCGGCTGGAAGTCATGCTTGAAATTGCCCGTCACCACCGGCACATCGCTATAAAACTCAGCATTCGAGGCGATATGTTTCCCCTCTTTGTTGATGTAATATGAATTGTTGCCGAAGAAGACGCGCATCACGGGCACCAGCGGAACCACCCCCACGCTCAGTTTGCCGTCGGATGCTATCATGCAGTGCACGCTCTCGAACGTGTTGAGACGCCCGAGGTATCGCTCGATATCCTGCGTATTGATCTGTTTAAGCTGAGAGCCCACTATCCGTGTGGGGTAATTATGAAGTTCCTCCTCCACTCCCTGGCGGATTGTCTTCGCCATCTGAGGATTCCCCTCCACATTCACCTCAATCCCTGTGCACATATGGCGAAGCGACTCATAGTGCGCCCATACCGTTGCCGTGCAGACATAGCCCGCAAGAAGCACCAATAGAACCCATTTAAATATCGTTCCCTTCTTTGCCATAATTTGTGTATTCAGTTGTTCTCTCTATTCTCCCGGCCTGTGACGCATCTCCTTAGTGTTTCTCCTTCAGAATCTCTGATATCTCGGGAAGCAACCGGTCGATGTCGGCGGCGCCAAGGGTCATAAGAATTTCAAAATTACTATTTTTTATCAGATTCAGCAAATCTTTCCGCTCGCAATAGATTTTTTCATTGCATTTCACGCCGCGAAGTATCAATTCACTGTCCACGCCGGGTATCGGCAATTCCCTTGCCGGATAGATTTCCGGCATTATCACACGGTCGGCCGCACTGAGCGCTTCGGAAAATTCCGGTGCGAAATCGCGGGTGCGCGTGTAGAGATGGGGCTGGAAGATTACTGTTATCTCCTTGCCCGGATAGAGTTTCCTTACGGATTCGATGGAGGCGCGTATCTCATTGGGACTGTGGGCGTAGTCATCGATGAGCACGGGCGTGCCGTCATTGCCGTCGTTCCATACCTCGAAGCGGCGCTTTGCGCCCCGGAAACTCTCCAGTCCGGCTCTTACCTTATCCTCTGTGGCTCCTGCGAGAAGAGCCGCCGCTGCTGCCGCCACTGCATTCTCCACATTTATCTCCACAGGCACGCCCGGCGATAGATTCTTGATGCGCAGCCCGTCGGGGCCGCAAAGTGTGAAGCGTATCTCTCCACGGCCAAACCGCACATCCTCGGCATGCCAGTCGGCGTCGTTGCTCCCGATGCCTCGGTAGGTGTAGACCTTTACCCCATAATTAGGCGCAGGCTTGAATTTCAGCCCTGTGTGGACCAAAAGGTTGCCACCTTCGCGGATGAGGCTCGTGAAGATGCTGAAAGCCTCCAGATAATGCTCCTCGTCGCCATAGATGTCGAGATGGTCGGGGTCGGTGCTTGTCACCACGGCCGTCCATGGCGAAAGTTGATGGAAACTGCGGTCGTATTCATCTGCCTCTATCACGCTGTATTCCGATTTCTCATTGAGCACGAGATTCGAACCGGTGTTGCGCAGGATACCACCTAAAAATGCCGTGCATCCCTTCTCCGAACCGCGAAGGATGTTCGCTATCATGGAGCAGGTCGTGGTCTTGCCATGGCTGCCGGCCACGCAGATTCCCTTCGTATTGCGGGTGATTCGTCCTAAGAGTGCCGCACGTTTTATCACTTCATGACCCTCTTTGCGGAAAAAGCTCAGAATCTCACTGCTCTCCGGCACTGCCGGCGTATATACCACCAGTGTTCCCTCTTTCCGGCGGAATGCCTCCGGAATCTCCGACACGTTGTCGGTATATGTGATGCGGGCGCCCTCTTTCTCGAGTGTGTCCGTAAGTTCTGACTCGGTGCGGTCGTAGCCCGCAACATCCAGTCCGTGGCGCAGATAATAGCGCACAAGGTTTGCCATTCCGATTCCCCCGGCACCCACAAAATATATCCTCTTTATCGAATCTTCAATCATAAATCAAAAAATCTTCAATCCTCAATCAAAAGAATCATCAATCATCAATCTCCAATCCTCGGTATTCGTCATAAAATTCTTTTCTGCGATGAGGCGGAAGCCGAATAATTATTTCTCAATTATTGAGAGTGCAATCTCCGCGATGCGGTCGTCGCTGTCGCGCTCAGCCATCGCCTTGATATTGCGGCCCATATCCTCAAGGGCTTTCTTGTCGGCCATAAGGCGCTTGATTTCAGGTATCAGTTTCTCGCGGGCCTCCGTGTCGTCGACATATGCTGCCGCACCGCGGTCCACAAGCGCACGCGCATTCTTGCGCTGGTGGTCTTCTGATACGTTAGGGGAGGGGACAAGCAGTGCCGGCTTGCCCAATATCTCGAGTTCAGATATCGAACCGGCGCCTGCACGCGACACCACAAGGTCGGCTGCCGCATAAGCCGAGGCCATATCGTTGATGAATTTCGTCACCACAACTCCCTTCATCCCTTTGGCGGCCTTCACGCCTCGTTCGCCGAAATTCTTACCTGTCTGCCAGATCACCTGCAGACCGCTATCCACGAGCTCCGCAAGCCCCTTTTCAAGGCTTTCGTTGAGAGTCAGCGCTCCTAAGCTGCCACCCACAACCAATAGGGTAGGGCGTTCTGCATCCAGACCGAAACTCTCGCGTGCCTTTCCATTATCAAGACTCTTCTCAAGAAGGTCCTTGCGGATAGGATTGCCCGTCATTATTATCTTTTCTGCAGGGAAGAAGCGCTCCAGGTCGGGATATGCCACGCATATCTTCTCCGCCTTCTTGGCCAGCAACTTGTTGGTCACTCCGGGATAGGAGTTCTGTTCCTGAATCAGGGTAGGGACGCCGAGTTTCTGAGCCGCCTTGAGGGTAGGGCCTGAGCAGTATCCCCCCACGCCTATCGCCAGGTCGGGCTTGAACTCCTTCACAATCTTGCGTGCCATCGAGAGGCTCTTGCGAAGTTTCAGAAGCACTCCGAAATTACGCCACAGGCGCTTGCGGTCGAAACCTGCCACCGGCAAGCCCTTTATCTCATATCCAGCCGCCGGCACCTTCTCCATCTCCATCCTGTTCTCGGCGCCCACAAAGAGTATGTCCACCTTCGCGTGGCGTCGCAGCGCGTTGGCTATTGATAGGGCTGGGAAGATGTGTCCACCTGTGCCCCCGCCGCTGATTAATATCCTGTATCTGTCCTTTTCCATATCATTCGTATTCCCTATTCCCTATTCCCTAATTTTCAGTATAGTTTGCTGCCTGCATATCGTCGGGGAGTGTCTTCATCTCAGCCTCGGTGTGTTTCTTATTGCCCGAGTGTGCGGCAAAGCGGCTAACCGAAAGCATTATTCCCAGTGTCATCGACATCACCAATACCGAGGTGCCACCCTTCGAGATGAAGGGTAGGGGCTGACCCGATACCGGGAATAACCCCGTCACAATGGCCATATGCACGAATGCCTGCAGCGCTATCATCACGGCGCATCCCAATATCAGGAACGCCGGGAAGGCTCTTGAGCATTTGTAGGCGATGCGGCCTGCACGCGCCACAAGAAGCAGATAGAGAATCATCACGAGCATTCCTCCTATGAAACCTGTATCCTCCACTATAATTGAATAGATATAGTCGGAGAAGGCGAGGGGCAGACGCGCGCTCTCACGCGAATTGCCCGGTCCCTGGCCGAACAGGCCCCCATTGGCCTGTGCAAATTTCGAGAATATCACCTGGCGGTTGTAATCGTCGATCGGGTCATCGGGATGAACTCCGGCAAGGTGGCGTGCCAGACGCCCCTTGTGGGTGCCTGTTCGGTTCACACCCTCCGATTTCTGGGTGATCACCGCGCTTTCGCCGCCCTGCTGCGCTATTAGCTGCTGTTGCTGCTCGATGCGGTCGAATTCGGTGGTGCTCGGAGTCACATATTTTATCATCACAAGCGCTCCCACGCCCACTGCATAGACAAGCATCACAAGCCCGAATTTCTTCCACTGGATGCCGCCTATCAGCATCATGGCAATGCTCACAAGCATCAGCAGAATGGTGTTGGTAAGGCCGTTGCGCCATAGACACGCACCGAACACCACAACCACTATGGCAGCCGTTATCACGCCATAGTTGGTCACGCCGCCCGGAGTCTGGTTCTTGCCCAATATCGATGCCAACAGGCACACCACCGACAGCTTTACAATCTCAGCCGGCTGGATGGTCATGCCCGCCACGCTGATGGCTCGCTGGGCGCCATTGATCTCAACGCCCACCACCGACGACAGCAGTAGCAGTCCCAATGAGAATATGGCGAATGCCCAGGCGAATTTGCTGATAAGTGTATAGGGGGTGCGCTGCATCCAGAGCACGATGCCCAGTCCCATCACCAGAAATATGGAGTGACGGATCAGAGGTCCATACACATTCCCGCCCGACACCTCGGTGCTCGAGGCTGAGAACAATTCCACCACGCTTATCATCAGCAGCATGATGTAGATGCCCCAAATGTAGGGGTCGGGGCGGTTAAGTTTTTTCGCAGGCTTCACACCCGAAGCCACCTGGCTTATTGCCGCCGCCACCCTATTGCGCTTCGGCGCAGAGGCTCCATTCTCCCCTCCTCCGGATTCGCGCCCATCCTTAGGTCGCCCATCCACAGTCTCCCGTATCTCAATACCCCCCCTTATCTCATCATTATCTCCCATGGTATCCTTTTATCAAATATCAGATATCAAATATCAATTCAAAATTCAAAATTAAATCTTGTTGACTCTCTCCTTGAAGAGCTCGCCGCGCTCTTCATAGCTGTGGAAGAGGTCGAAACTTGCGCAGCAGGGCGAAAGAAGCACCGTATCCCCTGCATTGGCAATCTCGTGGCAGGCCTTCACCGCCTCGTCAAGGCTGTGGGTGTCGCGAATCTCAGGCACTTTTCCCTCGAAATAGGAGAGGATCTTGCTGTTGTCAACACCCATGCAGACAATCGCTTTCACCTTTTCCTTTACGAGAGGCTCGATTTCGCTATAGTCGTTGCCTTTGTCCTTGCCTCCCAATATCAGCACAGTAGGAGTGGTCATGCTCTCAAGCGCATACCAGGTGGAATTCACATTGGTGGCCTTCGAGTCATTGATCCAGCGCACGCCTTCCACCTCGCGCACAAACTCAAGGCGGTGCTCCACTGCCTCGAAGTCCTCCAGGGCGCGGCGGATGGTATCATCTTTCACATGGAGCAGGGTAGCGCTCAGACCGGCTGCCATTGAATTGTAAAGGTTGTGAAGACCCGGAAGCGCAAGGCGGTCGCGCGGTATTTCCCATACATCGGTGGGTGTGGTAAAGCGCACGATGCCATTCTCCACATAAGCGGCACTTCCCTCTTCGCGATGCTCGCTGAAGGGCATTTGCATAGCCTCTATCTGAATCTGACGGATCTGATCCATCACCACTGGATCATCCTGCCAGTAGATGAAATAGTCGTCGGGCGTCTGGTTCTGCAGGATACGGAATTTGGCTGCCACATAATTCTCCATCTTATGGTCGTAGCGGTCCATATGGTCGGGCGTGATGTTCATTATCACGGCGATGTTGGCGCGGAAATCGTACATATTCTCCAGTTGGAAGCTCGAAAGCTCAATCACATACACCGCGTGGTCACCCTTGGCCACCTGATAGGCCAGGCTGCGGCCCACATTCCCTGCCAGGCCCACATCAAGTCCTGCCGAACGCAGGATATGATAGGTGAGTAGGGTAGTGGTGGTTTTGCCGTTGCTTCCCGTGATGCACACCATCTGCGCGTCAGTGTATCTTCCGGCGAATTCAATCTCCGACAATACGGGTACCCCTTTCGCCACGAACTTCTGTACAAGCGGTGCCGTGGGAGGTATGCCGGGACTCTTGATCACGATGTCGGCGTCAAGAAGACGCTCCTCGGTGTGTCCACCCTCCTCATATTCAATCCCCTCCTCCTCAAGAATATCTTTATATTTGGGCGCGATTTTACCCATGTCGCTGAGAATCACGTCCATGCCCTTGACCTTGCCGAGCACAGCAGCGCCTGTGCCGCTCTCCCCTCCGCCAAGGACCACAAGTTTTTCTCTCTCTTTCATCTTATCTTTAATGTCACGAATGTCAATACTGCAAGTAATATTCCCACAATCCAGAAGCGCACGGTAATCTTCGCTTCAGGAATGCCGTGGCGCGGGGAATTCCATTTCACCTTGGCCAGCGGGTCGGCATCCTTCTGGAAGTGATGGTGGAGAGGCGTCATCTTGAAGATGCGATGTCCCTCGCCATAGCGCTTCTTGGTATATCTGAAATATCCCACCTGCATCATCACCGATACATCCTCAAGGAAAAATATCAGGCAGAGCAGTGGAATAAGCAGTTCCTTGCGTATCAGAATGGCAAATACAGCCAACACGCCTCCGAGCATCAGGCTTCCCGTGTCGCCCATGAACACCTGTGCCGGGAAGGCATTATACCAGAGGAAGCCCACCAATGCGCCGATGAAGGCGGCTGCATAGACAACCAGTTCCTCCGACCCGGGTATATACATGATATTCAGATAACTCGAATATATCACATTGCCTCCCAGATAGGCCATCACAAGGAGCGCCACCCCGATTATAGCAGAGGTGCCCGCGCAGAGTCCGTCGATGCCGTCGGTGAGGTTGGCGCCGTTGCTCACGGCCGTCACCACTAATACCACTACGAGCACGAACACAAGCCAGCCCAATGTCTTTGCGGCGTCGGAGTCGGAAATCCAGTCGGTGAGCCACTGATAGTTGAAGTTGTTGTTCTTCACAAAGGGGATGGTGGTCTGTGGCGACTTCACCTGCTCCTGTGAGAACACTATCTCGGTGTGGTGGTCGGGGCCCGTTTCGCGCTCGAAATTCTCGCTCATCACAATCTCCGGCGACAGCCACATTGTGATGCCCACGAGCAGACCGAGACCCACCTGCCCCGTTACCTTATATTTACCCTTCAGGCCATCCTTGTTGTGATATTTCAGTTTGCGGTAGTCGTCAAGGAAACCGATTGTGCCCATCCATACGGTGGCCACAAGCATCAGGATCATGTAGATGTTGGTGAGGTTGCCCACCAAGAGGCAGGGCACAAGAATAGACATGATGATGATGATGCCTCCCATCGTGGGAGTTCCTTTCTTGTCCAACTGTCCCTGGAGTCCAAGATTTCTAACCTCCTCCCCTATCTGCATGCGCTGAAGCCTGCGGATCACTGTGTGTCCGAAGACAAGCGCCAACAGAAGCGCCAACGCAAAGGACACTCCGGCACGGAACGTGATGTAACTCATCAGATTGTGCCCTGGGAAATCAACTCCATCGAAGAGCTGCAACAGCCAGTAAAACATCTCTTATATATTTAAGCCTGTTTCTTATTTGATGATATTTTCCACCTCCTCGCGGTCGTCGAAATGATGGCGCACGCCCTGCACTTCCTGGTAGGGTTCGTGACCTTTGCCGGCGATGAGCACCACGCTGCCGGGTTTGGCCATGCGCATTGCCGTGCGGATGGCTTCGCGACGGTCGGTGATGGAGAGTGTGCGGCGCAGTTCGGCCTCCGTCAGTCCGGCCTTCATGTCGGCGATGATGGCTTCGGGGTCCTCGTCGCGCGGATTGTCGCTCGTAAGGATCAGAAGGTCGGAGCGGCATGCTGCCTCGCGCGCCATCATCGGACGCTTGCCGTGGTCGCGGTTGCCGCCCGCTCCCACCACTGTGGTGATCTCTCCATTGGAGCCTACCACCTCGCGAATCGTGTCAAGCACATTCACCAGCGCGTCGGGCGTGTGGGCGTAGTCCACGATGGCCGTTACCCCCTCGCGGCTGCGGAAGGTCTGGAAACGGCCGGCCACAGGAACAAGCTTGCTCATGTTCACAAGCACATCCTCTTTCGGGAAGCCCGTGAGTATCGAGGCGCCATATACCGCTGTCAGGTTGTAGGCATTGAAGCGGCCTGTGAAGCGTACCTCCACCTCCTGGCCGTTGAGCTCGAGAAGCGTGCCGTCGAGGCGCGTCTCAAGAACACGGCAACGGAAATCGGCGTCGCTGCGCAACGAGTATGTGTATACCTTTGCCTTTGTGTTCTGCACCATATACATTCCGGCCTTGTCGTCGGCGTTCACCAGCGCGAACGCATCCTTGTCGAGGCCGTCGAAAAACATCTTCTTGGCGTTCATATAGTTCTCCACGGTGCCGTGATAGTCCATATGGTCGCGTGTGAGATTGGAGAATACTGCTCCTGTGAAGCGCAAGCCTGCGATGCGGCGCTGATGCGCTGCATGGCTCGATACCTCCATAAAGGCGTAGTCGCAGCCATCGGCCACCATCTCGGCAAGTAACTCGTTGAGGGTAAGCGGGTCGGGGGTGGTGTGTGTGGTCGGTATCGCGCGGTCGTGCACGTAATTGCAGACTGTCGACAAAAGACCGGCACGGTAGCCCTCAAGCTTCGCCATCTCATAGAGTAGGGTAGCGGTCGTGGTCTTGCCGTTGGTGCCGGTGACGCCCACAAGCTTCAGCTTGTACGACGGATGTCCATACCAGGCAGATGCCAGGCGTCCTAACGCCTCTGCAGAGTCGGCAACCCGGATATAGGTTACGCCCTTCTCTATCGTGGCAGGAAGCGTTTCGCAAACAATCGCGCCAACATGGGCGCTCGCCACTACGGGTATATATTTATGGCCATCCGTGGTGACGCCACGTACTGCCACAAACATCCCCTCCTTCGATACTTTCCGCGAGTCGCTTTCCAGACTCGTGATATTCTTATCGGTGTCTCCTATCACTTCAATCGGATTGATATCCTCTAAAAGTGTCGCCAGTTTGATTGTCATATCTATATCTCTATCTAATCTCAATATTCATTATCAATTCAATTCCCACAATCATCTCAGAGTCAATTTCACTTTTTCTCCCCGCCGATAGCGCGAGCCCGCAGCCGGCACCTGCGCCACCACCTTCCCGCTTCCCGTGAGCGAGACATTCAGCCCCTTGCCCTCCAGCGTCCTCACGGCCGACCGGGCGTCATAGCCCTTCACGTCGGGAATGCCTGCGCCTTGCGGCGCATATGGAATCCTTGCCACGCTCTTGCTCCCCACAGCCTTTGCCACGCCCGCATAATCATCTTTACCCGAGGCCATCACCACTGGCTTTGAGTCGCAGCGCGTTGCCGTATAGGTCGAGACGTTATTGAGCATGCCGCGCGAGAACATCTTGATCGCCATATTCTTTACCACCTGCCCCGAGGTGCGGTTGGCCGAATTGCCGGCTCCGGAGAGTACCAGACAGATGCAGCTGTACTGCGGATTCTCATAGGGGAAGAAGCCTGCGAACGCATAGCGGCGCTTGCTGTGGTTGTATACCCCCTTCTCCACAGGATAGGCCGTGCCGGTCTTGCCAACCACCGTCACCCTGTCGTCGCGCACCAGTCGCGCCGTGCCATGCTCGCCCCATACCACCTCGCGGATGCACTCGCGCACCTTCCGTGCCGTGGCTGCCGAGCATATCGAGTCGCGGATATATTGGATCTTCAGCACTGAGTCGCGCCCATCCTCGTCGATGAGGCTGCGCACGAGATGCGGACGGACATATTTGCCGTCGTTGGCGATGGCATTATATACGGAGAGCGTGAATAGCGGCGGAAGCTCGGTGTTGTAGCCATATGCCTGACGGGCAAGGTCGAGATGGCGCGCCGTCATCGTGATGTTGTTGCCGTGTGAGTCCTGAGGAAGAAGCTTGCGGATGCGCGGGATGCACTCCCCGGCGATGCCCGAACGTATAGGCTCAAAGAAGCCCAATCCCTCCAGGCGGTCGTGCCATTTTGCCGGATCCTGAGAATATCCACGGAATATCACGCGCGAGATGCCGGTGTTGGACGACTGCTCTATCACCTGCTTCATCGTCTTCATACCTCCGCCGTGCGGGTCGGATGTACGCATAAACGGACTGCAGTCCACCATATCGTTCACCGAGTGAACAAGCCCGTCCTCAAAGGCTATCATAAGGGATATCGGCTTCATCACAGATCCCGGCTCGTAGGGGAGGACTGCCCTATTGAGAGCCTCGCCATATGTGCCGTCGTCGAGAAGCTCGATGTTGGATATCGCCTTGATTTCGCCGGTCTTGACCTCCATCAGGATTGCTGTGCCCCACTCTGCGTTGGCCTCTGAGCATATCTTGTGAAGTTCCTCTTCGAGCATGTCCTGCAGGTCGATATTGATAGTGGTGTGGATATCGAAGCCTCGGCGTGCCGGAGTAGACACCCAGTTGCTGATGCCATTTGTCAGCGCCACCTTCTTCGAAAGTCCCGGCGTGCCATAAAGCAGCGAGTCAAGGTCCTTCTCAAGGCCCGAATATCCGTGCACCTGCCCCGTGCGCGCATCCTCGTTCACACGACCGATGCTGCGGTAGGCCATCTTCCCGAAGGGATACATCCGAACATTCTTTGTTTCCTTATATAGCGGCGTGCGCGAGCCCTTGAATTCGCAGAGGAATGGAAATCCCTTTACTCGCTCGAAATCCTCCAATGTCCCTTTCTTCACCAAACGCAGGGCGCGTGTGCGCTTCTCTTGTGGCTTCTCAAACTCTGCTTTCAGTTTGGAGTGCCAACTATATTTCTTTATGCTGTCGGGGTTCGTGCCAATGTTGGCGCGGCGAGGATAATATTTGTCAAGGGAGTCGGCAAGGGCGTCGATCTTCTTCCATGGAATCGCCGGCATATCGTTGATTTTATTGTGGCGAAGATCTATCTTGATATCATATACCTTCAGATTGCAAGCCAGGATCGAACCATTGTCGGCAAGGATATTTCCCCGCTCCGGACGAATAGTGTCAAGACGCGACAATTCGCGCTTCGCTCGCTCATTCCAAGCCGGTGCCTCCACGATGGTCGTGGTGAAAAGCTTTACCGTCAGTGCCAATGCGAAAAACACAAAGCCAATAGTAATCAATCCGTATCGGAAAAGTATATGCTTCTTGTTGTTTTGTTTTGTAGCCATCCGTTCCCGCTATATCAATAATTCAAACTTCTAATTTCTAATTTCTAATCCCTAATTCCTAATTCCTAATTCCTAATTCCTAATCCCTAATTCCCTTCCATAATGAGTTCATAGGGTGGTTGCTCCTGAAATTCGAGCGAGAGACCTTTCTCCCTCACGAGGCGGCGCATCTCCGTTTCGCGGATCAGCGACATATAGTTCGCCTTCTGCTGGAGCTTGTTGCTCTCGGCTCGCTGAAGCTCGGTGTTGAGCCTCTTGATCTCCGCCATCTTCGTCTTTGTCTGATAGCGAAGGCCAATCAGGGCAATCACGGCCACCACCAATACCAATAGAAGCCACGCATTGTGTCGGAAGAATTCTACGGATATGGTACGTCCGTAGCGGAATTCCTGCAGCCAGGAATAGCGTTTCTCCTCCTCCTGCGGCTCATCGACCCTCCTCTTCCCTTTGGGGAAAGTGGCACGGCCATCTTCGTTGTTCTTTCCCTTTGCCATCCTTAGTCCTCTCTTTTTTCAGCTATACGCAGTTTGGCGCTCCGGCTCCGCGGATTGCGTTCCACTTCCTCTTCCGAAGGTGCTATCGGGCTTCGCGTCACTGCAATCCAGGGCGTAAGCACATTTCCATAGAAGTCCTTCTCCATTTTCCCCTCCACATTTCCTGAGCGGATGAAGTTCTTCACCATACGGTCCTCGATGGAATGGTAGGTGATCACCGCCAGGCGTCCTCCGGGACGCAGGGCCTTGAGGCTTTGCTGCAGAAGGGCACGCAGGGCATCCATCTCGCCGTTCACCTCGATGCGGAGTGCCTGAAACACCTGTGCAAGGTCTTTCTTCTCCTGTCGCGGATTGAGTGTGCCGCGTACGGTCTCCACCAGTTCGCCGGTGGTGAGGATAGGGGAGTGGTCTCTCCTTTTCACTATCGCGTTGGCTATCGCGCCGGGGCGTTTCAGGTCGGTATATGTGCGGAACAGACGTTCCAGTGATGCGGAGTCATAGTCGCGGAGCAGGGTAGAGGCTGTCACCTCTCCTCTTCGGTTCATGCGCATGTCGAGCGGCGCATCCGTGCGGAATGAGAAGCCGCGTTCCGCGCTGTCGAAATGATGAAACGAAACCCCAAGGTCGGCCAGAATGCCGTCAACCTGGTTATATCCGTAGAAATGCAGGAAGTTTGTGAGATAGCGGAAATCGGAATGAACAAATGTAAATCGCGAATCCTCCGGGGCATTGGCAAGCGCATCTATATCCCTGTCAAAACCGAGGAGATGGCCTTCATTCCCCAGACGGGAAAGGATGCCGCGTGAGTGGCCGCCGCCACCAAAGGTGGCGTCAACATATACTCCGCCCGGCTTAATGCCCAAGCCGTCAAGTGCTTCCGGCAGCAGCGCCGGTATATGATAAACCTCAGTATCCATTAATCAGATTCGCGCGATTACAGTTAGCCGCACCCCGCTTTAATCATTCATACCCACCAATGGAGAGACGGGATGTTTAGGCATTTAGGCAGTTGAGAAAAAGCGAAATGTTTTTGAAGCGTAAAGTTAGTTATTTTTTGTAAATTATTTACAATCCCAAATCCGAAATCTCGCAATTTCCTCCAAAAATTTATCTACACCCCTCCCCCATCCCCCCAATCCCATCTCCTTCCATCTCCTTCCATCTCCTTCCATCTCCTCATTGCATATTCCCTTTTCTTCTTTTTTACTGCGGTGAGGCGGAAGCCGAACAAGAGCCCCGCCCCAATCATCAATCAAAAATCCCATCCATTCTTCAATCCTCGGGCGGGGTAAGGATCATCTTCTTGTAGATGGAGGGGGTCACGCCTGTGAGGCGCTTGAAGGAGTCGATGAAGGAGCTCGCTGATTTTATTCCTACTGATTCCGCGATTCCCTGGATGGTGTAATTCCCGTAATGGTCTTTGTCTGTGATGCGGCGGCGAGCCTCTTTTACCGAATCTTCATTGGTTGTTATATGACAATCGGGCAGAAGCCGTGGTGGCCTCCTGCCCGATTTCCTATTGTAATCTACCTTAAAATTTTTCTGTTTTGCCGTGCTTCCCGCGCCGTGATGTGTGATTCCTTTGCGTAGGCTCGTTTGCCCTCAGACGGGCTCTTAGTCGTGTTTTTTGGCGTATTCTGCCAAGTCGGCGAGAGCGCCCATTAATCGTGAACCGATAAGGCCGACATCCTTCGGGGCTTTATCTCCCTTGATTGAGATGGCTGCGTCGAGAGCGAAATCGCCATCCTTGCCTGGTACGCCCACGAGGAATTCAACCACCATAGTGTAAATTTCCTTGCCGTCGCGGTCGAATGCCGTGCCACGATATGCCAGACGTCCGCTGCGGTCGTCCTTGGGATGCGTCTCGCAGATCACAAAGCATCTTACTCGCTTCTCCGACTGAGTGTCGTAATAAAACTCTGCCTTGTCGAAGAGGTGGGGGTCAATCTGGGCCGAGTCCTCGAAATTGATGTCGATAATCGATTTGTCGAAACGGGGCCATTCCGTGAAATTTATAAGATTCCGCCATATGCGTTCGGGCGTGAGTCCTTTCACCGTCACTCCTACAGATGCGAAACAATCTGCATCAGTCGCCGCATAATCGGGCGCGAACTTAATCTTGTCTTTAATCATAACGCGAGTTCGGGATAAGCGATCCCCAAAGAAAGTTGAATCGGCAACCTGAAAAAGTTGCCGATTCTTTTGGTAATATCACTGATATGTAGTAATTTAGTGGTAGCAAACAATAAATACTGTATCATGATTACCGAGAGTAAAGTTACTGAAATTTTCTG
>OGNF01000899.1_pt1 | contig 30369 bp, 27 predicted proteins | sample 1573321 | NCBI WGS metagenome assembly OGNF01 (sample SAMEA2581911, study PRJEB24529) | metagenome | biome: Human gut stool | place: China | collected 2011 | reverse complement strand
CGGATGCACGAGCGTGCATCCCTACAAGTACGACGTTTTTTTATGTTTTGCAACATCCCCTTTCCTGAGGCGCAGGCTGGAAAGCCTGCTTTCCTGTGGCGCAGGTTGATGGCGCCGTCGATTGCCGGGGGTGAAGGCGGGGACGCCTTCACTACATTGGTTATTTCAGCTCGACGAGGCGGTATTTCTGGGAGCCGAGGCCGATGCGCTCGGCGTGGTCGAGGGTGTGGGTGCCGTGGCGCGATTCGATGCGCTCGATCAGGTGCTTTTTGCCGGGATCTTCGGAGTTGTAGACCATGTCGACGCAGGCGCGGTCAAGCGCCACGGGGTCGAGCGAGGCGAGGATGCCGAGGTCGGCCATCTGCGGCGCTTCGGGATCGCCGTCGCAGTCGCAGTCGACCGAAAGATTGTTGGCGACGCTGATGAAGAGAACCTTGTCGCCGGTGTGCTTGAACACAGCCTGGCAGGCTTCGGCCATCGATTCGAGGAAGTCGTCCTGTTCGGCGATGTTCTGCCAAATCTCGGAGGTGTTGCGGGTCTTGCCGGCTGTGTGGATGAAAGTCTTGCCGTCGGCGGAGGCGATGCCGATGGAAACATTCTTCAGCGCGCCGCCGAATCCGCCCATGGCGTGGCCTTTGAAGTGACTGAGGACGATGAGGAAGTCATAGTCGAGGAAGTGCTTGCCGACGATGTCGTAGGGGATATGACGGATGCTGTCGACGGGAAGTATGGTGTCGCCGTCGGCATCCATGATGTCGACCTTGGCGATGGCTGTGTAGCCGTGTTCCTCGGCGGCCTTGAGGTGCTGTTCGGTAGTTGAACGGTTGCCCTGATATGCGGTGTTGCACTCGACAATGGTGCCGTTGACCATCTTGACGAGTGGTCCGATGAGCTGCGGGTTGAGCTGGTTGGATTTGTTCGACTCACCGGTCGAGATCTTGACGGCGACGTTGCCGGTGGCCTCGCGTCCGAGAGCCTTGTAGATCTTCACCAGATTTTCGGGGGTGATGTCCTTGATATAATATACAACGGGGAGCTCTTCCCCGGCAGCCTGAGCGGTGGTCTCGGTCTCGGCGGAGGCCTTAGAGCAGGCAGCCGCGCTCATCAGAACGCCCGCGAGCATCAGCGAAGCGAGTTTAGATAGATTTTTGATTTTCATATTAATGATGTTGAATGGTTAAATATTCACTTTAAACCCGCCCATGGCGTTGAATCCGGGCATGTCGTAGCCGCGGTTGATGACGTAGCGGGCGTCGGTGACATTGTTGAGCTCCACGAACAGGTTGAGGTACTTCACAACCTGATAGCCTAACTTCAGATCAAGTGTCGCATAAGACTGACAGTCAACGGTCGGCGCGACATAAAGGCGCGACACACCCTTGAGGGTGGCGTCGACCGTGAATGGGCGGAACGGGCGGTATGAGGCACCGATGAAGTACTGATGGCGCGGGGCGCCCGTAAGGTTGTCGAGCGATGAATGCAGGTAGCTGTACGAGGCGCGTAGTGACAGATTGTCGAGTGGCATCGAGCGGGCCGTCAGTTCAACGCCCTTGTTGATGAACCGGCCGGTGTTGACGTTCATCATGTCGACCTGCTGGATCATATCCGTGCCGTGGGCGTAGTAGAAGGTGAGATCGGCGCTGAGGTAGCGTGAGAAGGATTTGGCAACCGATATTTCATAGTTGAGCATCTTCTCGGGGTTGAGGTCGGGGTTTGCGAAGCGGTAGAGATAAAGCTCGCGGAATGAGGGGTTGCGGTAGCCCATCGACACGGACCCCTTCAGAGTGAGTCCGTGGCCGGGATTAACGGTGAGACCGCCCTGCGGGATGACGCGGGTGCCGAATTTATTGCTCGAAGCGACGCGCATGCCGGCCGAAACCACGATCAGTCGGCTTAATAGCCCTTGCGAGAGAGTCAGGTACGGCGAATACTCGGCGATGAACTTGCGGCTGATGGTGCCGAACGAGCCGGGCTTATGCGCGTTGCCGCCCGACATGGGAATCTTGCCCGTGTAGCGGTTGAAGTCGAAGCCCACGGTGGCGTCGGCCTCGGTCCAGGGTCTGAAATTCTGATATGCGAGGATGCCGAAGCGGTCGTCGAGGCTGTGGAAGTGGCGCGGGTCGTCGATGAAGTGATTTCCGTAGCTGTAATAAACGCGGATGCAGCCGTCGGTCGAGGCATAGGAGTTGCTGACCGCCAGCGAGGCCTCGCCGCGTGTGACGTCCTGCCGGTAAATGGCCGTGGAGGTCGGGTCGGAGAGAGTGGGGTAGATCGGATCGCTGCCCTTGAAGTTGGTGATGGTATAGTCGGCCGTGGCCTTCCAACTGTCGGAGAAGGCGTAGGCGACCTTGCCGTAGGCGCCGGCCTCCCTGAAGTCGAAATTGTCGACGTTGCCGTCGGTGCGGTCGTACGAGAGCGACACGAGAGCCGAGAACCGGCCGCAGGCGGCAGTGGCCGTAAGGGCATTCTGCCAGGTGTTGTAAGAGCCGAATTTGCTTGTCAGGGATGCGTGAATGCCGTCGCCGAGGGGCCGGCGGGTGATCACGTTTATGACGCCGGCCATGGCGTTCGAGCCATAAAGTACCGATCCGGGGCCGCGTAGGACCTCGACGCGCTGCACGTACTCCTTATTATATATATCGGCCACATGGTGCGAGTAGATGCCGGCGAACTGGGGCTGTCCGTCGACCATCATCAGCACGGCGCTGGCGCGGTCGCCGCCGACGCCGCGCATCTTGATGTGTCCCGAGCCGCCGTTGCTGACGCCGAAGCCGAGGATGCCGCGCTGCGTGACGAACAGGCTCGGGACGTCGCCCGAAAGGACGGACAGAACGTCGGACGACGATGAAGCTTCGAGCTGAGGTCGGCCGATGACAGAAACGGTGTATGGCAGGAGATTCGGGCTGACGGCACTGTTGGAACCGGTGACGACGACCTCGCGGAGCTGTTCGGGAGCGACGGAATCGGTCCGAGTCCGGCCGAATGACGGCATGGCGGCAAGAAACATTAATGCTGCGATGAACTTCTTCATTGTACAAATTTTGGTTTTCGCGTGCAAAATTACAATTTATTCCTTTAACTGCCAAAGGCATAAGAGAAAATGGTAATAAAACCGGCAATTTGTATAAACGCTTGCGAATAAGCTGATAAAAAAAGTTAAACGGCGATGCCGACACCTTGATATTTGCTAACTTTGCAGCAACAAACCAATCGCTATGCTACGCTATACAAGAATATTCTTAGCAACCGTAAGCCTCCTGGCAGTCGCGCTTCTGTTCATAGACGTGACGGGATTTGCGGCCGTCCACTGGGCGTGGATGGCCAAATGGCAGCTGGTGCCGGCGCTGCTTTCGCTGAATATCGTGATAATACTGATACTCGTGGCGCTGACGCTGACGCTGGGTCGCGTGTACTGCTCGGTGATCTGTCCGCTCGGCATATATCAGGATGCCGTCAACCGCCTGCGGACCGCGACCCTGGGCAAGAAGAAACGCAAGGCGGGTCGCTTCCGCTACCATGGAAGCCACAGGCGGCTGCGCCAGGTGTTTCTCGGCATTTTTGCCGTGCTGATCGCCTGCGGATTTGTCGCAGGCGTCGGGACGTCGTATGCCTCGCTGATAGAACCTTACGGGGCATTCGGCCGCATGATGACATGGCTTGTGCGCCCCGGCGCCGCAGAGCTGAACAATGCCGTGGCCGATGCGATGAACGCCGAGGGCAACTACCTGCTGTTCACGGCAAGGCAATTGCCGCTGTCGGTGCCGCTGCTTGCGGTGGCCGCCCTGACCTTCATGACGGTGACGTGGCTGGCCTGGACGGGCGGCCGCACGTACTGCAACAGCGTGTGCCCGGTAGGCACGGTACTCGGCTACCTGTCGAAGTATTCGTGGCTGAAGCCGGTGATCGACACCGACAAATGTATCCGCTGCGGCGCCTGCGCGCGCCACTGCAAGGCTTCGTGCATCGACTCGAAGAACCATAAGATCGACTACACGCGGTGCGTGACGTGCTTCGACTGCCTGAGCCACTGCACTGAAGGGGCAATCAGATATGTCCACAAGCCTGCCGCAAAGGACGATAAACCGAAGGATAAGGATCCCCGGGCCGACACGAAGCGGCGCGCATTCCTGGCCGGAGGCATGATGGCGGCGGGAGCAGTAGCCGCCAAGGCCGTGAAGTCGGCCACCGACGGCGGCCTGGCGCCCATGAAAACGAAGAAACAGCCTGTCAGGGAAGTGGCAGTGACACCAGCGGGCTCAGTGGGAGCCAAGTGGCTCGCCGAGCACTGCATCGCGTGCCAGCTGTGCATCACCAACTGCCCGAGCGGACTGCTGCGTCCGTCGACCGACCCTGCCACATTCATGCAGCCGGTGATGAGTTTTACCGAGGGCTTCTGCCGCCCCGAGTGCACCCGTTGCGCCGGCATATGCCCGGCCGGCGCGATTCAGCCGATAGACCGCGAGACCAAGAGCTCGACAAAGATCGGCACGGCCGTGGTCGACCTCAAATCGTGCATCTCGGCCGCCTACGGGCAGAAATGCGGCAACTGCTCGACGCGCTGCCCGGCAGGCGCCATCGCCATGATACCCGTCAGCGAGAGCGACAGCCGGCTGAGGCCGCTCGTCGACGCCGAAGCCTGCATAGGCTGCGGCTCGTGCGAATACCACTGTCCGGTCGGGAAGACGGGCAGCATCCGCGCCGAATATCCGGCCATCCACGTCGAGGGCCTCGACATACACCGTACAATCTAAACTCCGAGCAAGATGAAATCAGACAACAGCATATCAAGGCGCGACTTCATGAAACTGGCGGCCCTGGCCGCTGCCGGCATCGGCCTCGGCGGGTGCTCGCGGGACAGGGGCGAAAGGCATAAGAAGACCGGTGAGATGACTTTGCGCGAGAATCCCAATACGGGCGACAAAGTATCGGTGCTCGGCTACGGCTGCATGCGTCTGCCGACCGTCACCGGCCAGAGCGCGCAGAAAGACAACGCCGACATCGACCAGGACGAGGTCAACCGCCAGGTCGACTACGCCCTGGAACACGGCGTCAACTACTTCGACACGTCGCCCCGCTACTGCCGGGGACTCTCGGAAGGTGCCATAGGCACGGCGCTTGCGCGCCATCCGCGCGAGAGCTACTACATAGCGACCAAGCTGAGCAACTTCGAGGAGTCAGACATGACGCCCGAGGGCTCGAAAGCCATGTTCGAAAATTCGCTCAGGGAGCTGCAGACCGACTATATCGACTACTATCTGCTGCACTCGGTAGGCAACGGCGGCATGGAGAACTTCCGCCGGCGCTACATAGACAACGGCATACTGGACTACTGCGTAGAACTGCGCCGCCAGGGCCGCGTGCGCAACCTGGGCTTCTCGTACCACGGCGACATCAACGTGTTCAACTATCTGCTCGGGCTGCACGACAGCGGCGAAGTGCACTGGGACTTCGTGCAGATACAGCTCAACTACATCAACTGGGAACACATGGCCGAGCCCGACCAGGGCGTGACGGCCAAGGATCTCTACGACGCCCTGGAGAGCCGGGGCATACCGGTAGTGATCATGGAACCGCTGCTGGGCGGCACCCTGGCCAAGGTGCCCCGCGGAGTGGCGGGGATGATGGCCCAGCGGCGGCCTGACGACTCGCCGGCGTCGTGGGCTTTCCGCTATGCCGCCAAGCCGGGGGTGCTGACCGTGCTGTCGGGGATGACCTACATGGACCATATCAGGGAAAATATAGCCACCTATTCGCCGCTCGAACCGATAACCGACGAGGAGGACGCCTTCCTGATGGACGTCGCCGACCAGATCACGGCCAACGAGACGGTGCCGTGCACAGCGTGCGCCTACTGCATGCCCTGCCCGTACGGCATAGACATACCGGGCACGTTCGCGCACTACAACAAGTGCGTCAACGACGACAACATACCGCGCGACTCGCGCGAGCCCGGCTACGCACGGGCGCGGCGAGCCTATCTGATCGGGTACGACCGGGCGGTGTCGCCCCTGCGGCAGGCCGACCAGTGTATAGGCTGCGGCGGATGTCTGTCGGCGTGTCCGCAGTCGATCGATATACCGGGCCAACTGAAGAAGATAGCCGACTACACGGAAAAATTGCGCCAAGGCTGATTTGCATATTTCGTGCAATTCAACTAACTTTGTGCAATGGATCTTTTGAATTTTACCGATGACGAAAAAGCGCGGCTGCTGAGCTACGGCCGCGAGCTGATGCGGCGTCTGAGCCCCTATCTCGAGCCGAGTGATCTCACAAGGCTGAAAAACAATCTGAAAGAAGCCGTCGAGGGGGGCTACTGCCACCGTGACCGCTTCGGGTTCAATCCGATCAACCGGAGCCTTGTCACGGCGTGCGCGCTGTGCGAGCAGATCAGCCCGGACCGCAACATGGCTGTGGCCACGCTGCTGTTCAATCCGTGCCGCCACGGCTTCATGGACAGCGACCGGCTTGAGAAAGAGTGGGGCGAGGATGTGGCCCGGATGGTCGGCGGCCTGATGAAGGTGTCGTCGCTGTATGCGCGGTCGGCGTCGATACAGAGCGAGAACTTCCGCAAATTGCTGCTGACCTTCGCGGAAGATATCCGCGTGATCATCATCATGATCGTCGACCGCCTGACGCTGATGACCGCCATCAACCACCATCCCGACCAGCAGCACGTAGGCGAGGTGGCCCTGGAGGCCAACTACCTGTACGCGCCGCTGGCGCACCGCCTGGGCCTGTACAAAATAAAATCGTCGCTCGAGGATATGTCGCTCAAGTACATGCACCGCGACATCTACTCGCGCATAGCGCACAAGCTCAACGAGACCAAGGCCTCGCGCGACGCCTATATAGCCGACTTCATAGCACCGGTAAAGAAGAAACTCGAGGAAGCAGGACTGAAGTTCGAGATCAAGGGACGCACCAAGTCGATCTACTCGATCTGGAACAAGATGAAGAAGCAGAAAAACGATCTCGACGGCATCTACGACCTCTTCGCCATACGCATAGTGCTGGACTCGGATGGAGTCAAGGAAAAGAGCGACTGCTGGCTGGCGTACTCGCTGATCACGGATATGTTCAGGCCGAATCCCTCGCGCATGAAGGACTGGATCAGCATCCCCAAGAGCAACGGCTACGAGTCGCTGCACATAACAGTATACGGCCCGGGCGACCGCTGGGTGGAGGTGCAGATCCGCACCCGCCGCATGGATCTCATAGCCGAGAAAGGCCTGGCCGCACACTGGAAATACAAAGGCATAAAGAGCGAGAACGACCTGGACGCGTGGATGAACAATGTGCGCGACATACTGGAGACGGCCGAATCGGGGCCGCTCGAACTGATGCGCAACATGCGGATGGACGTGTACGACAAGGAAGTGTTCGTGTTCACGCCGCGCGGCGACCTGTACAAGCTGCCGCTGGGCGCCACGCTGCTCGACTTCGCCTTCAACATCCACACCAACCTGGGGGCGCACTGCACCGGCGGCCGCGTCAACGGCAAGAACCAGAAGCTCAACTACCGGCTGGTGAGCGGCGACACCGTAGAGATACTGTCGTCGCCGTCGCAGCAGCCCAAGGGCGACTGGCTCAACTTCGTGGTCACGAGCAAGGCGCGCAACAAGATCCGCGTGGCACTGAAGGAAATCGAGAGCCGAGCAGGCGATCTCGGGCGCGAAATGCTCCAGCGGCGCTGCAAGAACCGCAAGATCGAGATTCCCGAAGGAGCGGTGTCGAAGCTTGTGAAGCGTCTCGGATATAAGACCATCACAGACTTTTACAGCGCGATATCTGAAGAAAAGCTCGAGATCAACGATGTGATAGAGACATATCTCGACATGGAGCGTAAGGCTCATGAAGAGACTGTGCGCGTGTCGGCCGATACCTATGTGATGCAACCTGCGGCTGAAGACGCAGACTCACCGCAGCAGGGCGCGTCGGATGTGGTGATCATCGGCGAGGGCATCAAGGGCATCAACTACCGCCTGGCCCGCTGCTGCAATCCCATCTACGGCGACGACGTGTTCGGATTCATCTCGGCCGAAGGTGTCATCAAGATCCATAAGGCCGACTGCCCGAATGCCGCCAATATCCGCGAGCGCTATCCCTACCGCATCATAAACACACGCTGGAGCGGCAAGATCGGCGCGCAGTTCGGCGCCACGCTGCGCATAGTCGGGCTTGACGACATCGGTATCGTCACAAATATAACCTCAATAATCAATAAGGAAAAGGACACGACCCTGCGCAATATCTCGGTCGAAAGCGAGAACGGGCTGTTTCAGGGTTACGTCGTGGTCGGCGTCAGCGATCAGATGTCGCTGAACCAGCTGATCAGAAAACTTAAGACAGTGAAAGGAGTGAAGAATGTACAACGCGATTAAAATTATGACGACATGTCTATGCGCGGCGGCCCTGCTGGCTTCGTGCGGAAAATCAGACGAGCGCCCGGCCGAGGCCCGCGCCCTGCTCGAACGCGCCGAGAGCCTGCGCGCCGCCCATGACTACGACGGCGCCGTGGCCGTGCTCGATTCGGTCGACAAAGCTTACCGCGACTGTCTCGCCGAGCGCCGCGAAGGTACGAAAATCCGCATACAGACGCTCATCGACCTGTCGACCGACTCGCTGAATGTCGGCGAAAGCCGGCGTGAGGCCCGCCAGGCCGCCATCGATTCACTCTCGGCGCGGTTCATCACCGTCAGCATGCCCGGCACACGCGGATACCGGGCCGTGAAGGACGTGTTCACCGGCAGCGAAATGCGCGGGACGTTCTTACAGCCTCGCATCGACGAGAAAGATTACTTCTTCGTGGCCGTAAACAACGCCGGACGGCGGCTGAATCTGTCGGGTGTGGAGTTCGGCGACGCCGCTGCCCGCGGTGAGTCGGTATATATGGAGGGGTCAGAGATGATGTCGCTGTCGCAGGAAGCGGCCGCGGACCTGGCACGGGCTATATCCGCCGCGCCCGCAGGCGCGGTGACGGTATATCTGGTGGGCGACAAGGGGCGCACGCCGGTGAAGCTGAGCGCCCGCCAGGCACAGGCGCTGCGCGATACCTGGCGCTATGCCATGCTGCTCCAGGAAAAGACGCTCGACGACATCCACTTCGAAAAATACTCGGCCAACATCGAGAAGCTGCAGCAGCAACTCGCTTCGCTCGGGGAGGCGGAGTGAGGGCGCAAGTGGATTGAGGGCGCAGGCTGGAAAGCCTGCTTTCCCGTTGGCGCAGGCTCGGAGCGCCTGCTTTCCATATTTATTTCCGGAACATGCGGGCGAGCTCGCGGCGGTCGTCGCGCTCGCGGATTGACTGGCGCTTGTCGTACTCCTTCTTGCCCCGGGCCACTCCGATGACGAGTTTTGCCAAGCCTTTCTGGCTGATGAACATGCGCAGGGGCACGATGGTGAATCCGGTGCCTTCGGATTCGCGCTCAAGGTCGCGGATCTCCTTGCGGTTGAGCAGCAGCTTGCGGTCGCGGCGTTCGGTGTGGTTGTAGTGCGTGCCGTAGAAGTATTCGGCGATGTACATGTTCTTGACCCAGACCTCGCCATTACTGATATAACAGAACGTGTCGACGAGCGACGCTTTGCCCATACGCACGGATTTGATCTCGGTGCCGGTGAGCACGATGCCGGCGGTGAAGGTGTCGGTGATCTCGTAGTCGAATGTCGCGCGGCGGTTCTTTATGTTGACTTCCTTAAATTTCAGTTTCATTGTCGGTTTAGATTATGAACGTCAGCAGGGCGGCCACACCGATCGGAATAACGATTACGTTCAGAGCCGTAAGAAACAGGAATGATGTGGTGTCGGACTCCCTGACGCCCATGAAAGCGGTCGACTTAAAGATTACAAGCAGCGAGAGCAGGGGCAGGAACTTCAGGAAAGTCAGCGACGCGGGCATCAGGTTGGCCACGATGAGATAGAGGCCCATCATTCCGGTCATATAGAGATTGAACACATTGATTTTGGAAATGTTCATCTTCGCATCGACGTATTTTGGCAGGAGGATGTCGAGGAGCAGACGCGAGACGTAAAGCGAGATGAACATGGCGCCTGCGACGGCGATGGCCGTCTGAAGGACATGGATGAAAGTAAGGTCATGCTCGTAGATCAACCGTGCGAAGCAGCTGAGCGACGTGATGCCAATCCAGGGGAAGAACCCTGTGCGCTGGATCGTCTCAGCGGGCCGGTTAGCCTCGGATATGTCCTCCCATCCGTGGGATGGTTCGAGCAGCAATTGGAGCAACTGCTTTATATATAGCCACATATATGATTGATTGTCGAGTGAGTGATTAATCGGATTACAAAGTTACGATTTTGTGTTGAAAGATTAATCTTATTTTTGTAAATTTGCATCCGCAATAATAACATTCAGACAACAGACGATGATAAAGACAATCCTATCCATAGCCGGCAAGCCCGGTCTGTTCAAGCTCGTGAGCCGCGGCCACAACATGCTGATAGTAGAATCGCTCACGACCGGCAAACGCACGCCCGCGTATGCGCACGACAAGGTTATCTCGCTGGGCGATATCGCCATCTATACCAACGGCGATGACAAACCTCTGGGCGAAGTGTTCGAGCTTGTCAAGGAAAAGAACGACGGCAAGCCTGTAGATCTCAAGGCATTTGCCTCCGATAAAGCCATGCGCGAATATTTTGGCACCATCCTGCCCGATTTCGACCAGGAACGCGTCTACAACACGGATATCAAGAAGCTCCTGCAGTGGTACAACCAGCTGCTTGCAGCCGGCATTACCGAATTCGTGGAAAAAGAGTCCGAAGCCGGGGCAGAGGAGGAGAAAGCTGCCGAATAATCGGTACAAGGCACAGATAACACGAGCAAGGCAGGCGGGAGACCCCGCCTGCCTTGCCTGTATATGCTCAGGGTGAAAAGCCTGCTTTCCAGATGGCGCAGGCTCGGAGCGCCTGCTTTCCTTAGAGTGCGAGGAGCTTGTCGATGGTCTCGCGCAGCTTGTCCTCGGACTGCGAGCCTGCGAGGCGCAGGTCGGTCTTTTTGCCGTCTTTGAAGAAAAGTATCGTGGGGAGCGACATGATGCGGTTTTCGGTCGAGAAGTCGGTCTCCTCGTCGACATTGTATTTGCCGATGACGACGCGGCCCTCGTATTCGTCGGCGAGGCGGTCGATAACGGGGGCCATGCCCATGCAGGGGCCGCACCAGGTTGCCCAGAAGTCTACGACCACGGGCTGGCCCGTGGCGATGGTCTCTTTGACGTTTTCGTCAGTAAATGTAAAAGCCATGATTATTGATTATTTAGAACGTTCGAATGTGTAGTTTATCTCGCTTTCCTTCAGCAGTGCCAGGAGTTTGCGGTCGACGTCGATCATCTCCGACGAAGTGAGCAGCACGCTGCGGTCGAGCTCGGGGTCGTAAATGCGGAAGCGCAAAGGTAGGCGGAGAGTCTCGTCGCGCCCGGCGGATCGGCCTGTGAGGGTGCCGATGAGCCGGTCGTTGCATTCGCTGACGGCTATATTGAGAGTGATGGATTCGAGGAGCTTACCTTTGTACTGGTCAAGGGTGTTGACATCGGTGATGTTGAAGCGAATCTCGCCGTTGCGGTTGGTCTTGTATACGCCGCGGATGACGACGGCCTGCCCCTCGGTGAGGAGGTGGGAGAACTTGGTCTTCTGGTCTCTGAAAAGTACGAATTCGGCGGAAGCGGTGAAGTCTTCGATTTTTACGGCCAGCATGTCGAAGCCGCTGCGGGTGACGCGTTCGGAACGCTCGGTGACAATGCCGCCGTAGACGGATTCCTTGCCCTCGGTGATTTTCTCATCTTTTTTCTCGTCGAGAGTACAGGTCATGCCGTAGTTGAGTTCAAGGAAGTAGGGATCGAGGGGATGGGCCGAGAGGTACATGCCAATGAGGTCGCGCTCGCGGTCGAGGCGTGCTATGTTGCGCCAGGCCGGAGCGGGCAGGATGCGCGGACGGGCCTCGTTGTTGAGCTGCTCCTCCTCGAAGTCGAATAGGGATGCCTGCTGCTGGCGCTGGGCGTTCTGGTGCATGGCTCCGTAGCGGAGGAGGACTTCGGGAACGCTCTCGCCGGGGCGTTTCTCGTCGGCGAATACCAGATCCTCACGCTTGAAACCGTCGAAGCAGTCGAAGGCGCCGGCCAGGGCCAGATTTTCGAACACGCGGCGGTTTATGGCTGATGAGGGTACACGCTCGACGAAATCGTAGATGTCCTTGAAAGGTTCGTCGCCGCGGGCCTTGACGATCTCGTCGACTACGGAGTCGCCGATGCCGCTGATTGCCGAGAGACCGAATCGGATGTCGCCGGTGGCCGTGACACCAAAGTCACGGATCGATTCGTTGACGTCGGGACCCTTGACGACGATACCCATCGATTTGCATTCGTCCATGAATCCGCGCAGCTTTGTGATGTCGGTGCGGTTGTGGGTGAGGATGGCGGCCATATACTCGGCGGGGTAGTGGGCTTTAAGGTAACCGGTCTGGTAAGCGACCCACGAATAGCAGGTGGCGTGGCTCTTGTTGAATGCGTAGGAAGCAAACTTCTTCCATTCCTCCCATATCTTCTGGAGAGTGGCTTTGTCGTGCCCGTTTTTGGTGCCGCCTTCATAGAAAAGAGTTTCCAGAGCGTTCATCTTGTCGATGAGCTTCTTGCCCATGGCCTTGCGCAGGGTGTCGCTCTGTCCTCGGGTGAATCCGGCGAGCAGACGCGACAGGAGCATGACCTGCTCCTGATAAACGGTGATGCCGTATGTATCCTTGAGGTAACGCTCCATCACGGGGATGTCGTAGTTGATGGGCGAGCGTCCGTGCTTGCGGGCGATGAACTCGGGAATGTTGTCCATCGGGCCGGGACGATAGAGCGCGTTCATGGCTATAAGATCCTCGAACTTGCTGGGCTTTAGCTCGCGGAGATACTTCTGCATGCCGGACGACTCGAACTGGAACGTGCCGATCGTCTTGCCCTGCGAGTAGAGTTCGTATGTCTTGGGGTCCTCGATGTCGATGCTGTCGATGTCGAGATCGATGCCGCGCGCGCGCTTGATGTTCGCCACGGCGGTCTTGATTATCGAGAGCGTCTTCAGACCGAGGAAGTCCATCTTTATGAGGCCCGTTTCCTCGATGACGCTGCCCTCGTACTGTGTGACGAGGAGCGATCCCTCATCCTTGTCGTCGGCGGTGGATACGGGGACCCAGTCGCTGACAGGGTCGCGGCAGATAATGACACCGCAGGCATGCACGCCTGTGTTGCGCACGTTGCCTTCGAGCTGCCTGGCATATTTCAGGGTGTTTTTAACCAGAGGGCTACCTGTGGCCATCTCGTTCTTGAACGAGTCGACATAGTCCATGCAGTTGGCCAGGGTGGGCTTGAGCTCCTTGCCGTCCTTCTGGGGCATATGGGCCGGAATCAGCGACGTGAGGCGGTTCGACTCCGGTATCGGCAGGCTTTCGACGCGAGCGACATCCTTGATAGCCGACTTTGCGGCCATGGTACCGTAGGTGATGATGTGGGCTACGTTGGGTTCGCCGTACTTTTCGGTGACGTATTTAAGCACTTTGGCACGGCCGTCGTCGTCGAAGTCAACGTCGATATCGGGGAGGGAGATACGGTCGGGGTTGAGGAAGCGTTCGAACAGCAGATCGTATTTCAGCGGGTCGATCTGCGTGATTCCGAGGCAGTATGCGACAACAGATCCCGCAGCCGAGCCACGGCCGGGGCCGATGCTGACGTCGAGTTTCTCGCGTCCGGCGCGGATGAAGTCCTGGACTATCAGGAAGTAGCCGGGGAAGCCCATAGTCTTCATGATGTGGAGCTCGAAGTTGATGCGTTCGTCGACCTCGTCGCTCAGCGGAGTGCCGTAGCGAGCGGCAGCGCCCTCATAGGCGAGCTTGCGCAGGTAGTCGGCCTCGAACTTTATGCGGTAGAGTTTCTCGTAGCCGCCGAGTTTCTCGATCTTGGCTTCGGCGTCCTTGCGCGACAGCACTTCATTGCCGTGCTCGTCGCGGGTAAATTCGTTGAACAGGTCCTCTTCGGTGAGCCGCTGCCGGTACTCGGCTTCTGAACCGAAGTCTTCCGGAATGGCGAAGTTGGGCATGATGGGCTCATGATCGATAGAGTAGTGCTCGACTTTGCGTACGATCTCCAGTGTGTTCTCGAGCGCTTCGGGTATGTCGGCGAAGAGCTCCGACATTTCCTCGGTGGTCTTGAACCATTCCTGCTTGGTATAGTGCATGCGCCGGTCGTCGGCCAGATTTGTCTTGGTCGATATGCAGATCAGGTGGTCGTGAGCCTCGGCGTCCTCGGCGTTGATGAAGTGTGAGTCGTTGGTCGCGATGAGCTTGATGCCGTACTTGCGTGCAAGGCGTATAATTTCGGGTTCGATGGCCTTCTGGCGCTCGTAAGTGTCAAGGCCGGAGCCGGGGGGCAGGACGTGGCGCTGAAGTTCGAGATAATAGTCGTCGCCCATGAGGTCCTTCCACCACTTAACGGCACGGTCGGCTCCCTCGATGTCGCCGGCTGTCAGCAGCCGGGGAATTTCGCCGCCGAGGCATGCCGACGATATGATCAGGCCCTCATGGTGGGCGGCAATGGAAGCCTTGTCGGTGCGGGGGTGGAAGTAGAAACCGTCGGTCCATGCCTCCGACACGATTTTGATCAGATTGCGGTAGCCGGTCTTGTTCTTGGCAAGCACAACGAGGTGCTTGCCGCGGTCGCTCTTGTCGGTGCGGTCGTCTTTCGATCCGTTGGCCACGTACATTTCGCAGCCGATGATGGGGGTGAAAATCTTCGACTGCTTTTCGTCGATGAGGCGGCGTATCTCGTCGGCCGAAGGGCTTTCTGCGGCGGCCGTGTCTGCCTCCACGTCTTTGAGGAGCTTCTTCAGATCCTTGATTTCCGACAGCAGCGGCTTGTTCTTTTTGTTGACGTAGTTGGTGAATTCCTTGATGCCGTACATGACACCGTGGTCGGTCAGAGCCACGCCCGGCATGCCGTCGCGGATGGCCTTGTCGACGATGCCGGGCACGGAAGCCTGCCCGTCGAGAAGGGAATACTGACTATGTACATGCAGGTGAACAAATTGGCTCATGTCTGTCGCGGTATAAGAGGTTTCACGACTTCAAAGTTAGCGATTTTTGCGCTGCGGGGCAATTATTTTCAGACAAAAATTCTTAACTTCGCCGCTGAAATCGCCGAAGAGCTTAATCCACAGCTTCTGAATAATTGTTATTATATCAACCCATAAAAATTATCTGAAAAAATGAAAAGATCCTATATCTTTCTCGCTACCGGCTTCGAAGAAATCGAAGCCCTCGCCACAGCCGACGTCCTCCGTCGCTGCGGCATGCAGGTGTCGCTCGTATCCGTGCTTAAAGACCGCCTCGTCACCGGTGCCAACGGCATCACCGTGGCCGCCGACTTCGTGTTCGGTGCCGACGAATGCGCCGATGCCGACTGGCTCATATGCCCCGGAGGTATGCCAGGAGCGGCCAACCTGTACGAATTTGCTCCGCTCGCCGGGCTGCTCCGCGATCACGCCGCCCGCGGCGGCCGCACAGCGGCCATCTGCGCAGCACCGGCCGTCGTGCTCTCTCAGCTTGGAATCCTGAAGGGACGCAACGCCACCTGCTACCCCGGCTTCGAGGATCTGATGGTGCAGGGCGGCGCACAACCGCAGGCAGCCCGTGTGGTCGTCGACGGCAACATCGTCACGGCCAACGGCCCCTCATCTGCCATACCCTTCGCGCTCAAGATCGCCGAGCTGACAGTCGGGAAGAAGGCGGCCGATGACGTAGCCCAGGGAATGCTTGTCAACTACAGAGGCTGACCGATATTTTAACGAAAGGCGGGGTGCGTCACTGAGTTGATGCACCTCGCCTTGGTGTAGTGGCACAGGCTGGAAAGCCTGCTTTCCCAGTCGCGCCTGCTTTTTAGGGTTATCTTTTCCAGAAGCCCGGGGCCAGCAGGACAAGGATAGTATAAATTTCGAGACGCCCGATGAGCATCAGCGACGACAGGATCCACTTGGCCGCGGCGGGGATGGTCTGATAATCGTCGCCGTAGCCGGTGACAGATGCGCCGAATCCCGAGTTGCTGATGCAGGCGAACGACGAGAAGAACGAGTCGACCGGCTGCAGCCCGAGCATCGACAGCAGAAGGCCGCCCACGCCGATGCATACCACGTAGAGGCACAGGAAGGCTACGACCTTGCTGACCAGGTCGGGATTGACCACGCGGCCGTTGATGCGCACCGAACGTATGTCGCGCGGATGCGTGGCGAGATAAATCTCGTTGGCGAGGAATTTCTTGAGATATAGCAGTCGGTCGATCTTGGCGCCGCCGCTGGTCGATCCCGCGCAGGCTCCGGAGAGCATCATTATGAAGGTGAGAGAGAGGATGAAAGGCCCGAAAATGCTGAATCCCGGAGCCATGTAGCCGGTGGAGGTGATCGACGACACCACCTGGAAGAGCGGAAGCAGGGTAAGGTCGCGCCAGCCGAAGCTGCGGGCCTCGATGCAGTGCGATACGGCGAAGAGCACGGTGAACACGGCGATCGCCCCGATGTAGACGCGGACAACCTCGTCGCGTCGCACGATGTGCCACTTGTGCATCGCGATGCGGAACAGGTTGGCCAGGTTGAGGCCTCCCATGAACATGAATACGGTGACCACCACTACCACATAATCCGAGCCGAACTCGCCGATCGATCCGGCGCGCGACGAGAATCCTCCGGTGGAGAGGGTGCCGAAAGCGTGGCAGACGCTGTCGAAGAGTGACATGGGGCCGGCCCAGAGCAGTACGATCATTATGAGTGTCAGCACGATGTAGGCACCCCACAGCGCCATGGCCGTCTGCGATATTCGAGGCATGATCTTGTCGTGGGTGACGCCGGTGACTTCGGCGTTGAACATCTGCACGCCTCCCGATGTGTTGAGGGTAGGGATTATGGCGAGGGTGAACAGGATGATGCCCATGCCGCCGAGCCACTGCATCAGAGCCTGCCACATGCGGATGCCGTAGCCGGGCATGTCGGCGGCGACGTCGATGCTGGTCGCTCCGGTGGTCGTGAACGACGACATGGCCTCGAAGAAAGCGCTGCTGAAGTCGAGGCTGTGTGAGCAGAGCATGAAGGGTATGAGGCCGAAGAGCGAGAATACGACCCACACCGAGGCTGTGAGCAGGAAGCCCTCGCGCCTGCCTATACTTCCCGAGTCGGGGCGCTTCCAGGCCATGGCGAGACCTGTGGCGGCGGTTGCCGCGACCGCTACGAGAAAGCCCAGCCAGTCGGGCTCGCGGTAATACAGGGCCGTGCAGAGCGGTATGATCATGAAAAGAGCCTCTACGAGCAGCAGACCGCCGATGGTGCGCCGCAGCATTCCGTAGTTGATAGTCTTCTTCATGGCGGTGTCAGCTGAAGAGGCGCTCGACTTTATGCAGCGAGCCGGCCAGGCAGAATATAAGTACGCGGTCGCCGGCGACGAACTGCGTGTTGCCGGTGACGAGCATGCCTCGGTCGCCGCGGATCAGGGCGGCGATCGTCATGCTTCGGTCGAGGTGCAGGTCCTTGACGGCGGCGCGTGTGATTTTTGCGCCAGGTCTGACTTCGAGCTCTGCGACTTCGGCGTCGGTCAGCGCCAGGCACTTCGACGACGAGGAGTCGGCGTCGAGCAGGAGCTGGAATATGGTGCTTGAGGCAAGGAGCTTCTTGTTGATGACGGTGCCGATACCGAGGCCTTCGGCTTGCGGAATGAACTGGATGTCCTCGACTTCGGCAACGCTTTTGGCAATGCCGTATTCCTTGGCTGTGAGCGTGGTGAGGATGTTTGATTCGCTGCTGGGCGACAGGGCCACGAAAGCATCGGCCTCGTCGACAGAAGCCTCAAGCAGAACTTCGGGGTCGCGGGCGTCGCCGTGGATTATGTGTGCCCGGGGACACTTCTCGGGCAGTGCGCGGCACACTTCGCGGTTGTTGTCGATGACAGTGAAGCGGAAGCGGTCGCCTGCGAGATCGATCAGGCGCACGGCGATCTTGCTGCCGCCCATGATGACGACCTTGCGGATATTGCGCTTGACTTTGCCGCACTGCTCGATAAGGTCGTCGATGTGGTCGCGCGTGGTGGTGATGTAGAGAACGTCGCCGGCGAGCATGTAGTCGTTGCCCCGGGGGATGATGGTCTCGTGGTTGCGCCGGATGGCCGACACGTGGAGCTGCGACTCGGGCGACATATCGCGCAGCTGCCTGCCGGCCAGCGGAGCATTGTCGCGAATGCGGACTCCGACCAGAATGATACGTCCGTCGTGGAGCTCGAACCAGTTGCGTACCCATGAGTGGTCGAGGGCAGTGATAATCTCGCGTGCGGCGAGGTATTCTGGATAAATGAGCCGGTCGACCCCCATGCGCTGCATGGTGGCGGCGTTGGCCGGATCCATGTAGCCGTAGTGGGATATGCGCGCCACGGTGCACTGGGCGCCCTGGCCTTTCGCTATGGAGCACGCGACGAGATTCTTGTCCTCGTGGGGAGTAACGGCAATGAAAAGGTCGCACGAACCTACGCGCGCATCGCGCTGCGTAAGGAATGACGTGGGCTTGCCGACGATCGTCATCAGGTTGAATGTAGTGTCGAGCATCGAGAGTTTCTCGCGATCTTCGTCGATAATGACGATGTCCTGATTCTCGTTGGAAAGCAGTTTGGCCAGATGCGTGCCGACTTCACCGGCACCCGCGATCACAATTTTCATCGCACGAGTGTATTATAGATTGACCGGGCGTCGATGCCGCATATCTTACGCAGCTCGGCGGGTGTTCCCTGGGTTATGAAGCGGTCGGGGATGCCCAGGCGGTCGATTTCGGGCGAATGGCCGTTGGCTGTCATCCACTCGGCTACCGCCGATCCGAGGCCACCGCTGACGGTGCCTTCCTCGACGGTCACGATCCGGCAGCCGAGCGCCGCGACTTCTTTCAGTATCTCCTTATCGATGGGCTTGAGGAACCGCATGTCGTACCAGGCGACGCCGACGCCTTCGGCGCGGGCCTTTTCGACAGCCTTGCGGACCTCGTCGGCAATGGTACCGATGCTGAGGACAGCTACTTCGCTGCCGTCGCAAAGTTTTCGGCCGCGGCCGATCTCGATTTCCTCGAGAGGGCACCGCCAGTCGGCCATCATTCCGGCGCCGCGCGGGTAGCGGATGGCGAACGGACCATATTTTCCGGTCGAGGCGGTGAACATGAGCCGGCGGAGTTCGTGCTCGTCGGCGGGAGCGCTGACGGTCATGTTCGGTATCGAGCGCAGGTATGCCAGGTCGAGGGAGCCATGGTGTGTCATGCCGTCCTCTCCGACGAGCCCGGCCCGGTCGATGCAGAAGGTGACGGGCAGTCGCTGTATGGCCACGTCGTGTATGATATGGTCGTAGGCACGCTGAAGGAAACTCGAATATATAGCCACGAAAGGCAGCATACCGTCCTTGGCGAGGCCGCCGGCGAAGGTGACGGCGTGGCTTTCGGAGATGCCGACGTCGAAAACGCGGTCGGGCAATTCTTTCTGCAGGATCGACATCGATGTGCCGGAAGGCATTGCGGCGGTGATGCCTACGATGCGCCGGTCGGCGCGTGCGAGTTCGGCGAGGGTGAGTCCGAATACATCCTGGTACTTGAGCGGCTTGCCCTGAGAGCACTCTCCCTCGCATGCACGCTTTCCGGTGGCGGGGTCGAATTTGCCGGGGGCGTGCCAGTTGGCCGGATCGCGCTCGGCGGGTTCGTAGCCTTTGCCCTTGACGGTGCGCAGGTGGAGCAGGCGCGGGCCCTTCATGTCGCGGACGTCGCGAAGGACGCGGACAATGCGTATGACGTCGTGTCCGTCGAAAGGTCCGAAATATCGTATATTGAGGCCCTCAAAAATGTTCTGCTCCTTGAAAAGCAGCGATTTGAGGCTGTTGTTGAATCGCAGAATCGCGCGGCGGCCGCGCTCGGTGACCAGATGGAGGCGCTTCAGGGCCTTGTAGGCCGAGTAGCGCACCTTGTTGTAGGCGGGCGAAGTGGTGAGATGCGCCAGATATGAGTTGAGAGCTCCGACATTGTGGTCGATCGACATGTCGTTGTCGTTGAGGATGATGAGCAGATCGTTGGGCGTATTGGCGGCATTGTTGATGCCTTCGAAAGCCAGGCCGCCGCTGACCGACGCGTCGCCGATGACGGCGACCACTTTGCGCGGCTCGCCTTTGAGCCGCGCCGCCACGGCCATGCCCAGGGCAGCCGATATCGAATTTGACGCATGTCCGGCTGTGAAAGTGTCGTAAGGCGACTCGTCGGGATTGGGAAAGCCGCTCAGGCCTCCGAGCTTGCGGTTGGAGTCGAAGCGGTCGCGGCGGCCGGTCAGAATCTTATGTCCGTAGGCCTGATGACCGACATCCCACACGAGGCGGTCCTCGGGAGTGTCAAAAACGTAGTGCAGAGCGACGGTTAGCTCCACAGCGCCCATGCTCGACGCAAAATGTCCCGGATTGACCGAACATTTCTCAATAAGAAATTCGCGGATCTCCGCGCAAACCTGCGGGAGCGCCTCGACGGGGAGCTTGCGCAGATCGGCGGGCGAGTTGATCCTGTCGAGCAGCCGTTCGCTATTTTTTGTCTGAGCCATTCTTTACGTATTTCTTATACATCGGCACGAATACGATGATCGCGGAGGCTATAATGATAAATATAAGGTAGGGCGTAATGCGACCGGCCCGCGCTATCAGCAGCCCGACAGTGGCCAGCCAGGCGATGCCCAGCGCCGCAAACCGTATGATGACCGGTGTCTTCATCTCATCTGCAAAGGTACGTTTTTTTCAATTAACCACCAAAACTTAGAATGAAAGGCATATTGCGCGACGGCGCTTCTGATGCCAAAAAGTCACAAAAATGCCGGTGTAACCATAGGTTTTCTTGCATTTTTGTCGGTATAGGTGCCGAAAATTTTTCATTTTGGAATTATTTGACTAATTTTGCGCGTCCCCGCAGCGGGAATAATCTTAAAATCATATTACATTATCAGTATTTGCCTATGAAAAAGTATTTTACGTTTGCAGTGATGGGATTGTCGGCTTTCATGGCCTCCGGGGCAGCCCCCGAAGCCACGGTGACAGAGGTCAAGCTTGCTGCCGCCGCCGCTCCCCTCGCAATTACTCCGGTCAGCACCGACATCATAACTCAGCAGCCTGATGGGACGCTCACCGAGCCGCTCTACTGCGCATCAGGGACGACATATCTCATATACAACGGGGCGCTGGGCGGAATGACCAACAACGGCTATGCCGGCGCGATGGTGCGCACCGACGATGCGGTATATATCCGCAACATCATCAGCGAATACAGTGTCGGCACCGATTACTGGATCAAGGGCGACGTGGAGGCTGACGGCACCGTCACCTTCAAGTTTCCGCAGCAAATCGCCCACCGCGCAGCAACCTCAACGACCACAGAGCGCGACTTTTATGTGGCCCTACTTACTCCGAAGAGTACCGGCACGTCGGTAACACTCAGTGTAGACGAGGCAAACTGCGACATGCAGATGAAGTGGGAAGGCGACCGCCTCGTCCAGATCATTCCCGAAACGTCGGACCCGCTGGTATCGTATCAAGGGATACTCGGCGTAGTCGACGGCGAGGGCTCGTTTATGGGTTACGGAGAGCAGCAGCTTTCGTACAAGATAGTCGACACGACTCCGCTGGCGCCTCCGGCATCGGCGCAGATGTCGCAGTACGTGATCAAGTATAAGAACGGCGAAGGTGCCGACCTAAGCGGGGTAGTAACCGTCGGCACCGACGGCAACGACGTATGGTTCAAGGGGTTCAACACGTTCATCCCCGAAGCATGGGTCAAGGGCACACTTGCCGGCGACGTCGTGACCGTTCCGGCGACATATACCGGTGTCACTTACAATTACTTCACATACATCATGGGGCTCAGCGAAGACAAGAGTCAGCTGATCGACCATCTGACAATACAGAAGACTGTCGACGGATATAAAGTCGACGGAACAATGATCATCAATCTGGGTGATGAGATTGTGGATCTGAACGACAACCGCGTATTCAGCGATATCGTCATGACGCCCTACGTAGCCGGTGTGAAGACTCCCGCAGCTCCCGTGATCGACCGCTCCGAGGAAGGCACCGAGGCCTGGACCGAGGCCGAGGGACTTGGCGCTCTGGTCTTCACGCTGGACGCCGTAGATACCGAAGGCCAGCCTCTCGACACCGAAAAGCTGTACTATACAGTATTCAAGAACGGAGAACCTTATACGTTTAAAAAAGACGATTACTTCCTGGAAGAGGATCTTACAGATGTTCCTTACAACTTCCAGAGCGATCTGATCATGTCGATGAGCGGTTACTTCTTCGTGTTCTTTATCGAGGACATGGATTCGATCGGTGTCCGTGCGGTGTACAAGGACGGCGACAATATAACGTATTCGCCGACCGATACATTCGTGTTCCGCAACTCGGTCAGCGATGCCGTGGCTGACAGCCCCGTCGTTTCGGCAGAGTACTTCGGCCTTGACGGCGTGAAACTTGCCGCGCCGGCCGACGGAGTCTGCATCAAGGTGTCGCACCATGCCGACGGCTCGATCACCGCAGCCAAAGTGATTGTCCGCAAATAAATACATCCGACTTCAATTAATACAAAAGCGCTGCGCCGACGACAGGTGCAGCGCTTTTGTTTTACTGCATACACAAAGTTAATGCGCGAAAAAATATATGGGTATGCGCCGGAACCGATGTAAAAGTTGCAGCCGATTTACTTGAGATCCGAAAGATTTATATGGTTCCCTGGCCGCATTTTCAGCATAAGAGGGAACTATTCCCATTAAATTGCAACTAACTTTGTAAAGAGAAACAGATGATGAATAATTCTGACTATAATAAATCTTTCACGGCGATGGTCGGACGACACGAAAAGGTAATTTTCAGTGTCTGTTTCTTCTATGCAACGAGCGAGGTGCCATTTGAGGACCTACGACAGGAGGTCCTGATTTCGCTGTTCAAAGGGTATCGTAATTTCCGACAGGAGAGTTCTGAAGTGACATGGGTATATAAAGTGTGCATCAACACTTGTCTGTTTTCCTTAAGGAAGCTTACACCAAAAGTCAAGACAGTATCTTTTGACAACATTCCTACTTTTCATTTTCAAGATGACAACGATAAAGCGCTGAGAGAACAGTTAGAATGGCTTTACGCTCAAATATCACAACTCAATCCTATGGAAAAAGCCTTGATATTAATGTGGCTTGATGAGTTGAGTTATGAAGAAATTGCCTCAAATATGGGGATTCCGAGGAATACCGTAGCATCACGTTTATATCGCATTAAGGAAAAAATATCATCAAGAAAGGAGGTTTAATTATGGAACTTGAAGATTTAAGAACAACCTGGAAGTCTGTTAAGCCTCATATTGACTCGCAAATCAGTGAGGATGTGGCAAAGGGTTTACTTGCAAAAAGGAATGACATAAAATCAAGACTTTTGACAAGAGCTCGGTGGGATGGTGTTTTTTCAATAATTTGCCTCATCCTCATGGCTCTTTCGCCATTCTGGTCGCCAATGAAATTCCCATATTGGTGGCTTATTGCTTTTTGCTTGACTATTTTCATCGCTATTATCTATGGAATCAGGATATACTGTTCCATCAAGGTTGTCAATCTATGGGACTATACAAACAAGGATATTCTTATGACTGTCATATCGATAAAAAATATGTATCGCAATATTGAACTTGCGACTGCTGTAGTAATAATTCCGTTGATGATATGGCTCTCCCTAACTCCAATGTTCATTAACACCTGGAGAATGATTTTTGTCTGGGGACTTACTGTATTGGGATTTGCTCTTGAATACGTGTGGTATAGGAGTAATATTAACCAAATTAACAATCTGGTAAATTGGGAGAAGGAGCTATGAAATTCATTCTTTCGCGTACGGATGATTTCCGGATCCATTCTCAGAAATGGATTGTCGGATACGGTTTGTTGTTCTGGCTGTTTAGTCGGATTGTTGCGATGCTTCTGATTATCGGATGTGTCGCTATTTATAAGACGTGCGGTATTGACCCGGAGTCGCAGACAAGTTTCACAGGTAATCCGGAAACGGCAAAGAAAATCGGGTCGACTATTTATGTATTGTTGACAATCAGTATTGCCGCGCCATTACTGGAAGAATGTATATTCCGTCTGGGATTATCTTTCAGAAGATGGCAAGTGGCATTGGCGGCATCCTCCATTCCGGCATATATTCTTTGGCAACATATGTATTCCATTTCTATCACCTATGCTTCCGCCTGTGTTTTCGCAATAGTAGCATTGTTTTCAGCAATCTATTTCTTCACTACAGATTCTTTCTGGAATTCATTAAAAAGGAAATATTTAAAACCATCAATTTATGTTACAGCCATAGCATTTGGACTTCTCCATCTTATAGCTTTCTCTAATTATGATTATACCCTTATTCCATATATGCTATGCGTTATCAGCGTCCCGTTTTTCGGTGGATGTGCAATAACATATTACCGGGTAAATCTTGGCTTTTGGTGGGGCGTGGGGCTGCATATATTTAATAATGTCCCTGCAATAGCTGTAATGTTATTAATTTAAGGCAAGGCCCTCATTGCTTCTGAACCTTTGCGGGTTGACCCATATTTTCGGCTCGAGGTATGAATGCGGGGGCGCCTTCACTCCATTCTTTTTGAGCAGTAAAAAAAATCGCAGCTGAGTGAAATTAATCAGCTGCGATTTTCGCTTTGTTGCCTTGGAAGGGCAACTTTTATGATGCTTCATGAAACCTCAATTTTGTAAATATGCTAATATTAGATAGTTATATATTTTAACAATTTCAGAAAGTCGCAAAAAGTGCCATAAAGTCGCTTCCATTTGTATCAACTTTGTATCAACTTTTGAACTATAACATATACCTTTGCCGTTATTAGATAAACACTTATCGAATATGGCTAAATCAGCATATACCAAATTTGTTCTACGAACCACCAAGAAAGCAGGCATCGCTCCTCTCTATACTCGTCGCGTCGGCTTCAATTCCAATCTGATGCTCAACTCCCATATTGAGGTTGATATCAAGACTTGGAGTGAGGCCATATCTACGCCAGGACGTTGGAATACTTTTCGTGCAGGGTCGGGGAAGGAACTCTGCGACAAGCTTGATGAGATGTCGGCTCTGATTGATACTATAATCAATGATCCTAAAGGTTCGAGAACGAAACTTGATAAAGCGATAGATGAATTCGCCCATAAAGAGCAACGCGAGTTTCAGGAGGCACAACGGAAAGCACGGGAAGAAGCGCAAGAGCGTAAGAAAGCTCAACGTGAGGCTGAACAGCGGCGCAAAAAAGAAGAACTTGAAGCGAAGCTCCGTCAGCGAGAAGAATCCTTCATTGTGGCTCTTAATGTCTTTATTGATGCTGCTCCAGCTCGAACATGGCACGGCAAACCAATAGGACTAAAAACGATACAGCACTACAAGCATCTGCGCCGCTATATCCGCGACTTTATGAAGAAGAAGCATATCACTGATATTCGCTTTGACGAACTCAATAAGTCGTTTTATTCAGATTATCTCTCCTTTGCCTATGGCGAGGGATTAAAGCTAAATACTATCGGCGACCACATTAAGGTAATCAAGACCGTTATCCGCGACCAGCCTATGCGCATACAATGTATGGCAGAAGATTTCCTTAGATGTGAGAAGCTGAAAGAGGAGTCGGAAAGTATCGCTCTGCTTGAAAGTGAGATTGAGCTGATAACAAAACAGGAATTGCCGACCGAACACCTCCGAACCGTGCGCAATCAGTTTGTTTTGATGTGCTGGACCGGTGCGCGCCATTCCGACCTTGAACAACTCAATTATAACTCTATTCATGTAACAGAGGATGGTGAGCGATATATCCAATATAAAGCAAAAAAGACCGACAAGGTATCAGTGGTAAAGATTTTGCCTGAAACGCAAGCGATTCTCGATCTATACGATGACGGTAGGGAAATGCCACGTGTCATCAGCAATCAGAAGTTCAACGATGCGCTGAAAGAAATAATGAAAGCAGTATATGAGGCAAATCCGGAAAGTACGTTAGCCGGATATGTTACCAAGGCATATACCGCCGACGTAGGCAATGGCAGAGCCGGACGCAAAACCGACATATACCAGCGATGGCAGATGGTGAGCTGCCACACCGGGCGCCGCTCATTCGCCACTAATATGCGACTACGAGGTAATGACCGAGATGTAATCTGTGCAGCCACGGGCCACACCACCGAAGCATCACTCAGCCGCTACATAAAGGAAGACCGTCTTACTCGTGCCTCACGTCTAAAGTAGAACTATGCAAAAGAATAATTTTTCTTTTCACCAGTCCCATCTATATATTGGTTTGGTTTAAGTCGGGTATATATTGCCCGGACTAAACCAAACTGGCATAGTATATCACACCTATGATTTGTGGCTGATGTGAAATTCCATTTAATTGGATATAATGTTTTGTGTAATTGGAAATAAAATGCTAACTTTGCGCTGCTGAGAAAGGACAATTAAGCGTTTATTTTCCTTTTTACTCATGGTGATATGAAACAAACAATTATATCAAAGATCAATCGCAGCAAGAAGGGCACCATCTTCTTGCCGGATAGCTTTTTGCCTATTGATACTCACTACGCCTCCAACATATTGTCAGAACTATGCAATGAAGGGAAGCTTGTCAGAGTTGCCACAGGGATATACGTTAAGCCAAAAGAATCTCGATTTGGACCCGTTATTCCGACAATAGGAGAAATAGCGCAGACCATAGCAAAACGTGATGATGCGCAACTATTGCCTACCGGAGCGACTGCTGAGAATTACCTCGGTTTTTCAACACAAGTTCCAATGAACCCGGTGTATCTTACATCAGGGACTCCACGCAAAATAAAGATTGACAAACGGACTCTGACGCTTAAACATAGTGTGCCATCGACATTTGCATATAAGGGCAAGATTATGCCGATATTAGTGCTTGCACTAAAGTCTATCAAGCAATGTAATGTCGATGATAATACTCTTGATGTCGTTTATGGCGTGTTGAAGGAAAACCCGGAGGAAGAGACATGGCAAGATGATATAGCTCGTGCTCCGCGCTGGATTAGAAAAATTATTATCGAAACAAAGGATAAAATCAAACGAAATGAGCAGATGGATTGATGCCTCGGATGCTGACCGTCAACAGTCGGCATATATTATAGCAAATGAAAAGAACATCAGCGTGGGTGCGGTTGAAAAAGACTGGTGGGTTACTGCCATTTTGAAGGTTCTGTTCTCCCTTTCCCCGGCAAAGTATATGTTCTTCAAAGGTGGAACAAGTCTCAGCAAAGGCTGGAACCTGATTGACCGCTTTTCGGAAGACATCGACATTGCCCTCTATCGTGATTTCTATCTCAATGAACTCGGTAAGGATTGCGCTAAAGCTGCGACTAATAATCAGGTGAAGAATCTCCGGATTGTCAATCGTGATTATATCCTTGGCGAGTTCGCAAAGGAATTGAAATCGAAACTTGTTGAATCCGGTTTAGGCGAATGCAAGGTATTACCGATAACCACAAAGAAGGACGGTTAGCCAATCGACCACGACAGCGATCCGGTAATCATAGAGATTCACTATCCGGTCAAAGTTGACTCTGATGCGTATGTGCGTCCCGTAGTCAAGATTGAGATAAGTTGTCTTTCGATGAAAGAACCGTTTGAAGTCAAGCGCATATCATCACTCATTGGCAATGCTTTCCCGGAGATTGACGATGAGACATTTGCCGAAATACCGACCATAACACCGACACGCACATTCCTTGAAAAAGCCTTCCTGCTCAATGAGGAATATCAGCGTCGCTCACCTCGCTCCGACCGCATGAGCCGTCATCTTTATGATTTGGAGCGACTGATGGACACAGCTTTTGCAGAAGTTGCTCTCTCCGACATGGAATTATATCAGGAAATCATCGCCCATCGCCAACGATTCTATCATGTCGGCGGTGTAAACTACGAGCTTAACCATCCGTCAACTATCGCATTCTGTCCGACAGGCGAACTGCGCGACAAAATGCGCCTTGACTATGAAGCAATGAAAACCTCCATGATTTATGGTGAGAAGTTGTCGTTTGATGCACTGATTGACCGGCTCGAACAGTTGCAAGAGCGGTTTCGAACGATGCTATAACAAAATTATATTACGTAGTCAAACTGAAAGCACCTATTATATGGATATTAAAATGGTATTAAACACACTTGACGCAGTAATGCGACAAGGCAATCGCAAACTTACAGCGGAGGCTGTAAAAGACGCATACAGCAAAGGAGATATGCCTGAAGAATGTAAAGAATTTTTCAAATCTTTCGTTGATTTAGGCTACGCTTTATTTGAAGAGAAGGATTGCAGAAAAGCAAAGACGGAATGCTTAAAATTGCTTGACCTTATTAACAAATATGACCGACAATAAAAAAATATCAACATTTCTTTTTTTTACCAGCCATACCGTTGTCTATATATTGGTTTGGTTCGTATCGGGTATATATTGCCCGCCCCAACCAAACTGCCATCTATGTGACGCAATATATCTGTAGCCGCGTTCACCTCCTGTATCTAAAATTTGTGGTTAGCCAAGAAAGTTATAGCCCTTTTAATTGATGCTGCTTCGCGGAAACCGGGAGGCAACGTATGATGTCATTCTTCAACCACTTGAATAACGTCAACCTTATCCTTGCCGTCCAGTCCTCAGGTGTCAGCCGTGGACGCAATAGCTTCCACAAGGACAAGTTCGGCGAACCTTTAGCTCGCTGACTGTATAGGAGGCAAAAGCTCGCCCTGTCCGAAGCCATCGGCTTGCCGCTTTCGAAGCGTAGCGGAGAAAGAAACCTCATCGAACTCCGCACTGACGGCGCCGCCGCTTTCGATACCCTCTACATCGGAGCAGAAAAGTCCCGTTCCACGACACTTTTTCACTGTCAATGAGCGGTGTTCTCTAAGGTTGTCGATAAATTTTTCTACCGCTATACCCGCTATTCCAGAATAATTTAGTAACTTTGCAACTAATAGCGCGCATCTTCTGAAATGGCCTAAACAATATTAAAGAAATACGGCGAGAGTCGAAAACCTTTGAGAATCTCCAAACAGTGCGCAACGGGCTTTGGTCGGCCTCAGATAGCTGCTTGGCGATTTTCATCTTTTGTATGATTGCTGAAAGTATAATTCGCAATTTGCTTAATGCGTTACACTTCGAGGAGTCAAATGGATTCTTCGCCAAATCATATACCCATATTGAGAGACCCCTGACTATTTCACTTTCGCAAAATTGCATCTATTATGATGATATGGGTATTGAAGTTGTCAGGAATACAACCAGCAATTTTGACGACCTTGAAAATTTGGTCGTTCTCGAATGTGTAGATAGATTACTTACAAAAGGCTATCGCCCCGAGCATTTAATTCTTGAGCCACATTGGAAAGTAGGACATGGCGCAAGCGGTGGTTTTGGAGATATTCTTGTCAAAGATAAAACAGGTGATAACTCATACATCATTATAGAATGTAAAGTTTGGGGTTCAAAATTTGACAAGGAGCTTAAAGATTTGAAAAATAATGGTGGGCAGCTTTTCACTTATTTCAAGGAGGAGCCTTCAACTAAATGGCTCACACTTTATGCATCTCATATTGAAGACAATAAAATTGAATATACTGAAAAAACTATTAGCGTAGAAGATGATGCTAACATTGTCCTACTGGCTAAAAAAAATAAAACAATTTTATTATTCTCTGCATTTGGCAAAGCAGACGAACTTTATAATGTATGGAAGGAAACCTATGGTCTTAAAATTTGGGATAATATTGTCTTTAGCCAAAATTCACAGCCTTATCAAGTTGGTATAGCTCCACTTCGGAAAAAGGACCTAAAGGATTTTACGCCTAACGATAAAATTGTAAATAGGTTTGAGGAAATACTTAGACATAATAATGTAAGCGATAGAGAAAATGCGTTTAATCGCTTGGTAGCATTATTTATATGTAAACTTGTTGATGAAATTCGCAAAGGAGATAATGATATAGTCGATTTTCAATATAAACAAGGAACTGATACATACGAAACCATACAAGACCGCTTACAAAGGCTTCATAAAGAAGGCATGGAAGACTTCATGAAGGAAGAAATATTCTATGTCTCGGAAGATTACCCAGACTGGCTTTTTACAAATTATACAGGGCAAAGAAGAAAATATGCCATTGAGGATTTAAAACGTACAATTAAAATTCTCAAATTTTACTCAAACAATGATTTTTCATTTAAAGATGTTCACAATGAAGAATTGTTTTACCAGAATGGACGT
>OGNF01000895.1_pt1 | contig 30543 bp, 25 predicted proteins | sample 1573321 | NCBI WGS metagenome assembly OGNF01 (sample SAMEA2581911, study PRJEB24529) | metagenome | biome: Human gut stool | place: China | collected 2011 | reverse complement strand
CCGCTTCGCAGCGCCGCCGACGCCTTGCAAGGAAAAGCAGCCGGTGTAACCATAACATCTAGTTCCGGTAGCCCAGGTTCACTCGGTAATGTCCGTATCCGTGGTGTCGGTACTATCAATAATAATGATCCGTTGTATGTAGTAGATGGTCTACCTCAAGGTGATATCGGTTGGTTAAATGCCCGTGATATCGAGAGCATAGAGGTATTGAAAGACGCTTCCGCACAAGCGATCTATGGTGCCCGTGCTGCCAACTGTGTGATCCTAGTATCCACAAAGCGAGGAGCTTCCGGCGAGAGTTACCGAAGCAACATCGAGTTTGATATGAACATTGGTTTCCAAGATGTAGTGAAAACGTATGACATGCTAGACGCCGAAGGTTTCATGGAATATAAGAACCGGGCTTACGCCGCATCCGGGAAAGCCTTGATCGATGATTTCGCCACATCAGAGAAGCGAGAGCAGATCCTTACTTTCCTAGGGAAAAACGGAGGACGATCCGGTACGGATTGGTGGAAAGAGAGCACCCGTAAACCCAAGGAAGCTATCAGTCAGAATTACAACCTAGCTTTCTCCGGAGGTATGAAGAAACTCAGATACCGTGCTAGCTTCGGCTATATGGATCAACAAGGAATCTTGAAAGGTTCCGACTATGAACGCCTCTCCGGTCGGTTGAACGTAGACTCTGAGGTAACCAAGTGGTTGAACCTCTCCGCAAATGTGAACGTCACGTACGAATCCAGGCGCAACCTAGATGAGAATAACTCTTACACAGCAACCGTGTTCAGTACCCTTGCGGCAGACCCAATCACTCCGGTATATCGCGACAACCTAGTGGATATCCCAGATTTCTTGCAAAACCGGATTATGGGTGGTTATGAGCCGACCAATCCTTGGTCTCGCTATACAGGCGTAATTTACTCAAACAAACCGAACACGGTTGGACAGGTAGACCGCTCCGCATTAAATCAATGGCACGGGATCGCCACGAAAAGTAATATCTCCGGCGAAGTCAAGTTGTTACCCTTCTTGACCTTCAAATCCAGTATCGCTCTTGACTTAGTCCGTAACCAAAGCGACTCTTTCCGTCCTTCTTACTATCTGGATGGAGATGAGTACTCCACTTATGCGGGCGCCAGTCGGAGCGTAGCGAATAAAGATTACTGGGTATTCGACAATTACCTAACTTACAATCAAAAATTCGACAAACATGCGGTAACAGCCATGGTCGGTACCTCCGCAGAGAAAGAGCGCTACGAGGAGATCTACGCCTATAAAGAAGGACAGGTCAACAACAACCCGAACCAGCAGATCATCAACGCCGGTACCATGAATCCCGCCGCATCAGGCTACTACGCCACGAGTACGCTGAATTCTTATTTCGGTCGTGTATTTTATTCCTTTGACAACCGTTATATGATCACAGCCAATATCCGTTGGGATGGATCCTCTAAATTTGCAGATGGTAATCGCTGGGGTTACTTCCCCTCCGTATCCGCCGGTTGGAATTTCTCGGAAGAGAGCTTCATGAAGAACCTTGAGTGGCTGTCACAAGGTAAGTTAAGAGCAGCTTGGGGTGAGATCGGGAACCAGACTATCTCCTCCGGAGCCTATATGAATACGTTCGGAAATGGTAGCTACTACCTCTTCGGTAATCCGTATCAGACGAACTTGTATGCCGGACGTACGCAGGTGGGTAATCCGGATCTGAAATGGGAGACTACTCGCCAACTGGACTTCGGATTGGATTTGGCCTTTTTCCAAGGTTCCTTGAGAGCAACCTTCGACTACTTTGACCGTCAGACAAGTGATATGTTGGTGCAAGTACCCGTGCCCAGTTCACTAGGATTCCCCAACACGCCGTGGATGAATGCCGGTAGCGTAAGCAATAAAGGTTTTGAAGTAACGCTCGGATACGACGGTAAGATCGGGAACGACTTCCAATATCATATCAACGGAAACGTATCCACCTATAAAAATAAGGTAAAAAGCCTAGGTAGTGGAGCGAATATTCCGGGTAAAGGCATCCATCTAGGATACTTCTCCTATACGATGACAGAGCCAGGACAACCGATCGGTTATTTCTACGGATATAAAACCGATGGTGTCTTCCAGACCCAAGAAGAGATCGACAACTACAAGAACAACGGTCAAATGGTAATGCCAAACGCAAAGCCGGGCGACTTAAAGTTCCAAGATTTGAACAAAGATGGTAAACTAGACGACGAAGACCGCACGATGACAGGAAATCCTCATCCAGACTTCACCTTTGGTTTGACCTTAGGCGCAGAATGGAAAGGATTCGACATCTCCGCCTTCTTCCAAGGATCAGTCGGCAATGACATCTTAAACATATTGAAATATGACATCTATTCAGGTACCGGTTGGTACAATGCTCCGAAGGATATATTAACAACCTACTGGAACGGACCGGGTAGTACAAACGAGAACTTCGCAATCGATGCGGATAGCCGCATGAACTTGGAGATGTCCGATTGGTATGTGGAAAATGGTTCTTATGTTCGCTTGAAGAACCTGACAATCGGTTATACGCTTCCGTCCGAATGGACTAAGAAGATCACGATCAACAACCTTCGTTTCTTTGTTGCCGCACAGAACTTATTCACGATCACCGGTTATTCCGGACTAGATCCTGAGATCGGAGAGATCAATAACTCGCCTCTTTACAAAGGCTGTGATATGGGATTCTATCCGCAACCGCGTACATTCATGTTCGGTCTTAGTTTGAAATTATAATCTTAAAATGAATTATTATGAAATCTATAGTTAACATAGGGAAATTACTTGTATCGATCGCATGCGTCGGTGCCCTTACGACAAGCTGTAACAGCGACTTTCTAGACCGCCCGCCATTGGGAACATTGGATGAGGTAACTTATCTGAGTACCAAGGATGCCGGCTACAAACTTTTGGTCAATTGCTATCAGCCCTTACAAGATAGCTGGAACTATCAGGACATGAAATTTGTCTTGGGAGATCAATTGAGCGACGACTGCTCCAAAGGCGGCTCTGATGCAGGAGACCGCGTTCGTATCACGGAAATCGCCCGCGGAACACCAATGGCGACTAATCAAGTCTTGTCCGACCTTTGGACTCATCGCTACCAAACAGCGATCTCAGCCTGCAACGTATTCCTGTCGCTAATCACACCTGAATCAGAATTGATCGATGATGCCGGAGGCTTGGTCAGCACAGAAACCAAACAGCGATGGATCGCAGAGGCTCAATTCATGCGTGCGTTCTATTACTACGACCTAGCTACAATCTTCCAGAATATTCCACTAATTGACAAGCCCATGGAAGTCGTCGACAAAAGTACGATCACGAAATCCAGCAAAGAGGAGGTCATGAACTTTATCCTGAAAGACCTGAACACCGCAATCGCCGAACCTAATCTACCTAATGCAAAAAGCCTTCCGACCAGCGAGATTGGGCGAATCACCAAAGAGGCCGCCATGGCTTTCCGTGCTAGGGTATTGATGTTCTACGGCAACTACGGAGAGGCTCTGAAAGACCTGAAGGCAGTTGTCGAATCCGGAAGCTATGAATTAGTAGATGACTACGAGAAGCTATTCAATAACGCCACAGAGGGCTATATGTCAAAAGAGTCCGTCTTCATCACCCTGCGCTCTTACATTCCTAGCTACACTAGCGGTAGCGTTTGTCCACAAATGAATGTCGGTCGCGGTATTGCCGGCGGATGGGGCGGCGAGTGTCCGACGAAGGATTTGGTAGACGAATATGAGGTAGGCGATCCACGCTTGGTACACACGGTATTGTCATCCGGCGATATATTCGTCAAGAACGATGGTTCCGAAGAGGTACACGACTATTCCGGCTACGACAATTTCCCACAGCAACACAGCCGTAAGCAGTATCCAGACTTCTCCAGACGGCCACTAAACGATTTATTGAACACGGATTGGACCCACTATCACATCCGCTATGCCGATGTATTGCTGATGTACGCTGAATGCCTGATCGAGACGGATGGCGACAAACAACTAGCGGCCGACCTGATCAACCAAGTACGTTATCGTGCCTTCGTGACAACCTCTTTGACAGATAGCTACGCTAAATACCGTAAGTTCAACCTCAAGGAGAGCGATCGAGTGACCGAGGATACTTTCAACGCTAAGTATAAAGTGAAAGCTTCCGATGATCTGCGTGCCGCCGTTCGCCACGAACGCCGTATCGAACTTGCAGGCGAGGGATTACGCTTCTACGACTTAATTCGCTGGGGCACCTTCGTATCTACAATGCAGAAATTCGGCAAGACTGATGAGGGCAAGTATTCCGGTGCCGGGACACTCGTCACCGATAAGACATACCCCTACCCGATTCCACAAAGCGAGATCGACTATGTAGGAGGCGCATTAACACAGAACGATAATTATTAATCTTCAATTTTTATTACTGTAGCCCCCGCAGATAGTCCTTCTTGTTGTCTGCGGGGGTTTCTATTCACGAAATACCTTAGAAATCCATGAAACGAATCTTATTTCTCCTAACCATCGCCCTCCTAAATTTGGGAAGTGGCCTATGCAAGACACGACAATCGTTAAGAATCATGAGCTACAACATCCGCATCGGGATCGGTATGGACCAACAGACCAATTTGAAGCGAATCGCTGAAGTGATCAACAAGATCCAGCCGGACTATGTCGGGCTACAAGAGGTGGACAGTGTATGCGAACGCTCTGGATGGATCAACCAATATGCAGAATTGGCACGGTTGACCGGCATGTATCCAATCTTCGCACCTGCCACAGAACGTTCTAAGGGATTATACGGAATCGCCGCACTCTCCCGCAAAAAACCTCGCAGCTACCAATACATACCTCTGCCGGGAAAGGAAGAGCCACGTACCTTCCTTTGTCTCGAATATCCGAACTATACCTTGTGTAACACACATTTCTCGCTCGACCCAGACTCTCGCCTGGCCTCTATACGACTCATCAATGAGACGATGAAAAGAGAAAACAAACCAATCCTGATCACCGGAGACTTCAACATGGAGCCAGACTCTAAAGAATTCAAGGCGATGAAACAAACGTGGAGGCTCTTATCCGACCCTACGTTAGAGACCTACCCCTCGGATCATCCCCGTTTGCGTTTAGATTATATCTTCGGCGACCTAAGGCATGAATTTAGGATTATCAACGACCAAGTGATCGATATCCAGTCGTCCGATCACCTGCCGATCTATATAGACGTGCTATTTTAAGCTTTCTCCCCCGGACATCCTCAGAATCCCGAACAATGCGAATCTAGAAATTCTTAATGTTGTCCGGGATTTTCATGCAATAAGAATACTTCCAATTGGTTTTAAGCAAAATATTTCCTAGTTTTGCGCAATAATATACAGAATTAAAATAAACTGGGATATGAAGAATATAATCATTATAGCTAGTTTACTCCTCGGGATGCCGCTTATGGCACAAACCAAGGTGGTAAAAAAGAACGCCGTAAAAGCCAATAATTTCGGAATCACCTACTCGTTGCCCAAGACCTCGCTAGTCGTAGACGCCGAAGTGACGAAAGTAACTTGCAAAGCCGGGCCTTACTATCAATATGCAGAGAAGTATCTAGGCGTAAAGGATGCGGTCACGGAAGACAAGGTTTATTTCGATCTCGGAAAAATCAGTCTGATCAACCGGGGATTACCCGATGCGGATAATACCTATATCGTAGAATTCAAACAAGGTACGGTCGCCCCTTACGCTTATCTTACCGAAGATGGATTATTATGCTCGATAAACGCAGAATATACACCAGTTGAATCCGAGCTAGATGCCGCAAAGAAAAATAAAGGCTCCCAACAAAAAGTGACAGACGCTTCCGTTTTCTCAGAGGAATTACTAATGGCAGGCTCCACCGCCAAACAAGCGGAGGTGGCCGCTAAACAAATTTACCGTATCCGGGAAAGCCGTTTGAACATCTTGACCGGCGAGGCGGATAATTTACCTCCCGATGGTGAAGCCATGAAACTGGTGATCCAGCAATTGGAGGAGCAAGAAAAAGCATTAACAAACCTATTCACCGGAATCTTGACCAAAGAAACCGAGCATTATGAGGTAAGTATCATCCCCCACGACAACCTAGATAAAGAAGTATTGTTCCGTTTCTCCAAGCAGCTAGGTATCGTAGACGCTGACGATTTGGGCGGTACCCCTGTCTATATGAACTTGAAAGCGACAGAAAGAGCTCCGATCCTTGATGCCAAGGAAGCCGAGAAGAAAGACAAATCATTGAAAGGAATCGTCTACAATGTTCCGGGAAAAGCCAGCATAGAAATACTAATGAACAAAAAAACGCTCTACAAAGGAGAGGCCCAAATCACTCAATTCGGAACACGGGAAGGATTAGCCCCTGTTATGTTTGAGGATAAGAAAGCCCCCGTCAAAGTTCTTTTCTATCCGGAAACCGGCGCCATAAAGCAAATTATTCAATAAGTATAAACTAATATTATCTAAAACACATGTTACAAGGACAACCTAAAGGTCTCTATGCCCTAGCACTCGCGAACACGGGCGAACGCTTCGGTTATTACACGATGCTTGCGATTTTCACATTATTCTTGCAAGCGAAATTCGGCTATACGGCCGCTGAGACATCAACGATTTTCGCTAGCTTCTTAGCGTTCGTGTATTTTATGCCATTGATTGGCGGTATGATGGCCGATAAGTTCGGTTATGGAAAGATGGTTACCTCGGGTATCATCATCATGTTTGTCGGTTATCTTTTATTAGCCATCCCAACAGATGCCGCCTCGGGAAAAATCATGATGTTCGGCTCGCTAGCGCTAATCGCTTGCGGTACCGGATTATTTAAAGGTAACTTACAAGTGATGGTAGGTAATCTTTATGATGCCCCGGAATATAGAAGTAAACGTGACCAAGCCTTTAGTTTGTTTTATATGGCGATCAATATCGGTGCCATGTACGCACCTACGGCTGCCACTAAAATGACAGACTGGATGTTGGGTAAGTATAACCTTTTCTACGAGTCACAAATTCCGGCACTCGCTCACCAATTCTTAAACGGAACCATCTCCGCAGAGAACAAAGAGGCACTCGCCGCTCTGCAAAGCGCACAAGGTTTCACCGGCGATATGGCTACGTTCTGTTCCACGTATATCGAGAAGTTGTCTGAGGCATACAACTATGGATTCGGTGTGGCTTGTATCTCATTGATCATATCGATGGCTATCTATATGGGATTCCGCTCTACCTTTAAGCATGCGGATGTCAATACCAAACAAGCACAGGCTTCCCACGCTCCGCAAGAGGAATTGTCACCTGCCGAGACGAAACAACGTATCACCGCCTTGCTGCTGGTATTCGCCGTGGTATTGTTCTTCTGGATGGCTTTCCATCAAAATGGTCTGACAATGACGTTCTTTGCTCGCGACTATACGGCCAACCAAGTGACCGGACTGGATCGTATCGGCTTTGATGTGATTAACTTAACATTATTGGTTATCGCCGTGTATGGAGGATTCGCTATCGCACAATCCACAACGAGCAAAGGCAAAACGATCGCCGGCATCGTGACCGTGGCCGCATTAGCCGCTCTAGGTATCAAATATATGGCTATGCCGGAAACCGTAACGATCCTTCCGCAGACCTTCCAGCAATTTAACCCGTTCTTCGTGGTTGTATTGACTCCGGTATCGTTGGCGATCTTTGGTTATCTGGCTAATAAGAAGAAAGAGCCGTCCGCTCCTCGTAAGATCGGATTGGGTATGATGATCGCCGCTTGCGGTTTCTTGATCTTGGCGATCGGTTCTATGGGCTTGCCTACACCGGACGCTTTAGCGGCAGATAGCAAATTGCAGGTATTGGTTTCTCCGAACTGGTTGATCTCGACTTATCTGGTATTGACCTTCGCCGAATTATTGCTTTCTCCGATGGGTATCTCTTTCGTATCCAAAGTGGCTCCTCCTAAATACAAAGGTATGATGATGGGTGGGTGGTTCGTGGCTACGGCTATCGGTAACTATCTGGTCGCTATCATCGGCTATTTGTGGGGAGGCATGCAGTTATGGATGGTATGGAGCGTGTTGATCGTTCTTTGTTTACTGTCTGCGTTGTTCATGTTCTCTATCATGAAGAAACTGGATAAAGTGGCTTGACAATTGAAAATTAGAGGATGAGGAAGTCGTATACATATCGTTCGCAGGCACTCCGTTTCAGAAGATGGAGCCGGAAGGCGTATGCGGCTTTCATCAGTGTACAGAGGGCTGTTACGATCGGACAATTATCCTTTTCTGTAGCCGATCGCTTCGAGAAAAAGAACCAGTCTTTACATACCGGTATCGGTACGTTCACGGACGGATTTTCCGAAGAGGATGACGAGGAGAGGGAGAATACCGAGGAGAACAAACGGAGCCTCGCGGTATCGCATGGACTGTTTACGGCATTACTCCCGGTATTGGTATCAAATGAGATCGCTCATCCGGCTCATCGTGTAGCTCACTATACATTATATAATTATAGTAAAGGCGGGAAGTATCCGAAAGAATACTTCCCGCCTTTCTTATTTCCATCTGGTTGTAGAGACGGGGCGTGCCCCGTCTCTACAACTGGGTATATATACGTAGAATTATTAAATGAGAGAAAATGACAATAGAAGAAGCAAAGCAGTACATCCTAGAGGGTAGGAAGATTACTGAGGAACAGGCTTTAAGCTTGGCGAATCACCCGGACAAAGAGGCACTTTACGAGGCCGCCCACCAAATCACCCGCCATTTTATGGGGAATAAGTTCGACACTTGTTCCATCATCAACGCCAAAAGCGGTAATTGCAGCGAGGATTGTAAATGGTGCGCACAATCGGGACATTACAAGACCCTCGTAAACTTATATCCTTTGCTTCCGGCCAAGGAATGTGTCTATCATGCGGTATATAACCGGAAACAGGGCATCCGGCGTTTTGCCTTGGTGACTAGCGGTAAGCGAGTATCGGATAAAGAATTGGAACAGATCACCGATACGATCCGGCAAATCAAGCAGCAAAGCGATATTAAATGCTGTGCCTCCATGGGATTGCTAACCCGCTCCCAACTCCAATCGCTTTACGATAGCGGAGTGGAGAACTATCACTGCAATATAGAGACCGCCCCCTCCTATTTCCGTCAACTCTGTTCCACGCATACGATCGAGCAGAAGATGGAAACCATCCATACCGCCCGGGAAATCGGTTTCCGTATATGCTGCGGTGGTATTATCGGCATGGGCGAGACGATGGAGGAACGAATCGAGATGGCTTGTTTCTTACAGAAAGAAGGTGTCTTATCCATCCCTCTCAATTTATTACAGCCGATACCGGGAACTCCTATGGAGAATACACATATCCTAGAAGAAGAGGAATGGCTAACAACGATCGCCCTTTTCCGCTTGATCAATCCGAACGCATTTCTCCGTTTCTCCGGCGGACGGGCACAATTAAGCGAGGCCACGCAACGGAAATCCCTATATATAGGGATTAACTCCGCAATCATCGGAGACTTATTAACGACTATCGGAAGCAAGGTAGAGGAAGACAAAGTCTTATTTACCTCCGAAGGCTATTCACTCACCGAAAACACCGATTGGGAAAAATGACAACAACCGAACTTTTACAATACGACCGGGATCATCTATGGCATCCCTACACCTCGACCATCGATCCACTTCCCGTCTATCCGGTATCCAAAGCGGAGGGCGTAACGATAACCCTTGCGGACGGCAGGGAGCTAATAGACGGAATGTCTTCTTGGTGGGCGGCAGTCCACGGATACAACCATCCGGTACTTAACGCGGCGGCTAAAGCCCAATTGGATAAGATGAGTCATATCATGTTCGGGGGATTCACGCACGAGCCGGCTGTCGAGTTGGCCGCTAAATTATTACCGCTATTGCCCCCTTCCCTAGAAAAGATATTCCTAGCGGATAGCGGCTCGGTAGCCGTGGAGGTAGCCTTAAAGATGGCGATCCAATACTGGCAGTCCAAAGGCATACCGGGAAAACATACCTTCGCCACGATCCGTAGCGGTTATCACGGGGATACTTGGCACGCCATGTCGGTATGCGATCCGGTGACGGGTATGCATGGGATCTTCTCCGGAAGCCTACCCATCCAATACTTCATACCTCAACCTTCGGTCCGATTCGGCGAGGAATGGAGAGAGGAGGCCATGGCTCCCTTGCGGGATTTACTAGAGCGGCATGCCGACGAGATCGCCGCCTTGATCTTGGAACCGGTCGTACAGGGGGCAGGAGGTATGTATTTCTACTCCCCCACTTTCCTCGTTCGTGCCCGGGAACTTTGCGAGCGGTATAACGTCTTATTGATATTCGACGAGATAGCGACAGGCTTCGGACGTACCGGAAAGTTGTTCGCATGGGAACATGCGGGAGTCGAACCCGATATCATGTGTATCGGAAAGGCATTGACGGGAGGTTATCTTACGCTTTCCGCCACGATCACGACGAAGCCGATAGCCGACACGATCTGTTCCGGCGAGGCGGGATGCTTTATGCATGGGCCTACGTTTATGGGAAATCCCTTGGCATGCGCTATCGCTTCGGCCTCGATCTCTTTATTGATCGCCAGTCACTGGCAGGAGAAAGTGAAGCTTATAGAGGAGCAATTGCGGGCGGAGTTAGCGCCAGCCGCCAAGCTGCCTGAAGTCGCTGAGGTACGGGTATTGGGAGCGATCGGGGTTATCGAGATGAAGCATCCGGTGGATATGGCGGTATTACAACGCCAATTCGTAGAGGAAGGGATATGGGTACGTCCGTTCGGACGGCTGGTTTACCTCATGCCTCCTTTCATTATCTCCATGAATGAACTATCCAGACTAACCTCCGGATTATTGAGAGTATTAACGCATAATTAACATATCTACAACCGGGTAATATATAGATATATGAAATCATATAACGAGCAACTTACGGCTTTACGAGCCTCCGGGAATCTTAGGCACCTACCGGAAGTCGAGCATCAAGGAATATGGATATTAAAAGAGGGAAAGCGTATGCTGAATCTCTCTTCCAACGATTATCTTGGATTAGCCAGCCGGCAGGATTTACAAGAGGAGTTTCAAGCATCCACACAAGACCGCTTCTATCCCTACTCCTCCTCATCATCCCGCTTGCTGACGGGTAATTTCTCCGTATATACGAAACTGGAGAAACAGATCGCCCGCTCCTTCGACCGGGAAGCCGCATTGATCTTCAATAGCGGCTATCATGCCAACACCGGAATCCTCCCGGCCTTAACCGATAAACAGACCTTATTACTCGCCGACAAGCTGGTGCACGCCAGCATCATTGATGGCATCTTGTTGAGTGGCTCCCCATTCCTCCGTTACCGCCACAACGACTATGACCAACTGGAACGCCTCGTACAAAAGAACGCCTGTCAATACGAGACGATCATCATCTTGACCGAAAGCATTTTCAGCATGGACGGGGATGTAGCGGATTTAAACCGCCTGATAGCTATCAAAAGGCAATATCCCAATATCCTATTGTACGTAGACGAGGCTCATGCCATCGGAGCCCGTGGAAAGACGGGGCTAGGTATCGCCGAGGAACAAAGTTGTATCCAAGAGATCGATCTATTGGTCGGTACTTTCGGCAAGGCGTTAGCGTCTATGGGGGCCTATTTGGTTTGTTCCCGTACGATACGGGAATATCTGGTCAATACGATGCGACCGCTCATATTCAGTACGGCCCTGCCACCGTTCCAAATCGCATGGACTTCCTTCATCTGGGAGCAACTCCCCTCGTTCACGAAGGAACGGGAGAATCTTCTAGCATATAGCCGATTGCTGGCGGAGGCTTTAACGGGCAAAGGAGGCGAGATCAGCCAAAGCCACATCATCCCTTTCATTGTGGGAGAGAGCGAGGATTGCGTACGGAAAGCGGAAGAGCTACAACGAAAAGGCTTCTACTGCCTCCCCGTTCGCCCGCCGACAGTGCCCAAAGGTACCTCCCGTATCCGCTTCTCCCTTACGGCAAACCTCACGATAAAAAATATGCATCAACTGATTGTAGAGACGGGGCGTACCTCGTCTCCCACCGGGACACGCCCCGTCTCTACCCCCCCGGATAGAGAACTGGATAGATAGTATGTATATAAATTGAATTGATAGTATGTATATAGATAAGATAATAAATAAGCTATCCCCTAGTCTGATCCTCTGTCTCGCCGGCTGGTCCACCTCGCCGGAGCTTTTCCGCCATCTGGAAGTACCGGAGCAGACAGACCTATGGATTGCCTACGATTACAGGACGCTCGGGTTCGAAGAGACGTTCGCCCCCTATAAGGAGGTGCATCTGGTCGCTTGGTCTTTAGGCGTATGGGTAGCCACCCGGCTCTGGGCAGGCCACCGATCCTTTACCACGGCGACCGCCCTGAACGGTACCCCTTTTCCCATGCACGATACGCTAGGCATCCCGACCGCGATCTTCGAGGGAACCCTCCATCATATCAGCGAGGAAGGCATGCGTCGCTTTAACCGCAGGATGTGCGGAGACAAGGAGACATTCAATCGCTATTCGGAACTCTCACCACGTCCGCTGGAAGAGATCAAGGAGGAACTGGAATCTCTATATAATCAGATCCTCCCGGAAAAGCTCGAATCAGCCGATCCACGGATATCCACCTTCTGGGATCAAGCCATCCTATCCACCGAAGATAAGATATTCCCGGCAACCAACCTCCGGAACTACTGGCAAGGCCGTTGCCCCATCCAAGAGATCAAGGCGCCTCATCTTCCTTTTTACCACTATCAATCATGGAACGAATTATGGAAGTAATCGAACAAGAACGGATCCGCCGGCGTTTCAGCCAAGCGGTGAATACATACGACGATCACGCGGAAGCCCAGAAACGGATATGCGCCCATCTGGTACAGCTATTGACCGCATACACCTCCTCTCATTTCCGCAGGGTGCTGGAAATCGGTTGCGGAAGCGGCGGATTCCCCCGTTTATTAAAACAAGAATGCCAAATCGAGGAATGGGTACTCAACGATCTTTGCGAGACTTGGCAAAGCGCCATCGAGGAGTTGTTTCCTTCCGCCCCTCCTCTATTCTTGGCCGGTGATGCCGAGCGACTGGCTTTTCCCGGCACGTTCGACTTGATTGCCTCGGCCTCCGCCCTGCAATGGATGAAAGACCTTCCACGTTTCCTCCATAAGCTATCGTCCACCCTATCGCCCGGAGGCATACTGGCTTTCAACACCTTCACGCCGGACAACCTTCACGAGATCAAGGAACTGACCGGAGAAGGGCTCACCTATCCTACCGCCGGACAATTAAGGGAGTGGTTATCCACCTACTTCCGGATCGTCCATGAAGAGGAAGGAAATATCGCCCTGACCTTCCGGCACCCGCTGGAGGTGCTAAGACATCTAAAGTACACGGGTGTCACGGCCAACGCCTCTTGCGTCTGGACACGGGGAAAACAGGAACGTTTCTGCCGGGATTATCAAGAGAGATTCCCCTCGGCGGATGGTGGAGTCACATTAACTTACCGTCCACTCTATATCTTAGTGGTCAAAAGATAAAGGTGAGGTAGATCGCCTCTTCCGAGGTATTGATCCTTTCACCTATATGATATGATCGTATCACAAGGGTGAAACGATCTTTTCACAAAGGTGATACGTTCTTTTCACAAAGGTGAAAAGATCAATAGCGCAGAAGAATAGGAATAAATCTCTTAGAGACAAGGAGTAATATCCATAGAGACAAAAGATTAATCAAGCAACTATTTAAACAACAGAACAATGAACCATCAAACGAAAGAAAATGTATTATTTATCTCCGGCATAGACACGAACGTCGGAAAGACCGTAGCCACCGGAATGATCGCCAAGGCATTGGCGAAAGCCGGAAAGAAAGTGATCACCCAAAAGATGATACAGACCGGATGCGAGCACGTATCGGAGGATATCGAGGCACACCGCCAAATCCAAGGGCTCCCCTTTACCGACGAGGATACGCAAGGACTGACTTGTCCTTATATCTTCACCTATCCCTGCTCTCCTCATATGGCGGCGGCGAAAGATGGAAGACGTATCGATTTAGAAACGATCACCCAAGCCACCCGGCGATTGCGAGAGACCTACGAGTATGTATTACTGGAAGGAGCCGGAGGACTGATGGTTCCGAACGACATGGAATCCCTTACGATCGATTATGTGAAGGAACAGGCGTATCCCCTGATACTAGTCACGTCCGGCAAGCTGGGAAGTATCAATCATACTTTGCTCAGCCTGTACGCCTGCGAGCGATACGGTATCGAGGTAAAAGCCATCGTCTATAACCAATATCCAAGCATCGACCCGCTGATCGAGGCGAATACCTTGGAGTATCTAAAGGCCAAATTCCCGGAGATCCCCTTAATCCTCCTTCCGGAAATGAAAAAGGGAAGCGAGGAGCTTCCCGATATTCGCCCGTTGCTATAACGCCCTATCAAGCCGGATCAGGAAACAGATCCAGTATTTTCTGATCCGCTTTTCTCCGGATCTCCGGTGTAATGCTATCCTTCACCATTTTCAATACGAAAGTCATCACCGCCACATCGTCCGTGAAGCCGATAATGGGGAGCACGCTCTCCGGGATCAAGTCGAAAGGCAGTATAAAGTATCCTAAAGCCCCGATTATATAAGCCTTATGTTGAAGAGGCACCTTTTCATCCTGCAACATATAATACAGCGTGAAGACAGGACGCAATACCGTAGCCCCCACTTTCTTCGCTACCCGCTCTATCTTCTTCCAGAAACTCTTCTCCGAGAAATAAGTCCCATATCTTTGTATCTCATGTACTTCCTCGAAAGGAACATCCTCAATCTTTCTTGTGTCCATAAACGAATCCTATTAAATCATCTTTCACAAAGATAACAAGTAGTGTAGAAAAATTGCACATCAAATGAGGAAATATTACACAATGCCACCTCCACACCCGTATTCAAAGCTTTTCGTAATAATCTCATAAGAAAACAATTATAAAGAAATCTACAGGATTTATCACATCTGGCACGCCTTTTTCAGATAATCCTTTAGTTAGTATAGGTATTAATAAGACGTTTTAAACAAAAAGAGATGAGAAATGTAAAAACATGGGGCATACTATTCCTATGTCTACTTCTATTGCCCGGGGTAGCGTATGCGCAAAAAAGACAGATCGAAGGAACGGTGATTTCCCAAGAGGACAAGGAGCCTCTGATAGGAGCGACCGTTATCGTAAAAGGGAGCCTGTCGGGAGCGGAGACCGATCTTGACGGACATTTCACGCTGGAAGTTGATCCTGACGCCAAATTCATTATTGTCGATTACATCGGCATGAAGCAGACCCAAGTACCTATCCCGAAAAGCGGTATCTTAAACGTGGCTTTACAACCGGAGGCGATGAACCTCGATGAGGTCGTGGTAACCGGTTACGGTAACTTCTCACGTTCTTCCTTTACCGGTTCCGCCAACACTTTACGGGCTGACCTACTGAAAGAGATGCCGGTGGTTTCCATAGAACAAAAACTACAAGGCATGACCTCCGGTGTCAATATCACGGGAAGCTCCGGGCAACCGGGAGCGAACGCATCCATCCGTATCCGTGGTATGGGCTCGTTCAACGCATCGAACGAACCTTTGTTTGTGATAGACGGAGTTCCCGTCACCTCGGGCAACCTAAGTACCGGAAGCGGATCGGAGGCCTCCTACATGAACAATGCCAAGACCAACATCATGAGTACGATCAATCCCTCTGATATCGAGAATATCACGGTTATCAAGGATGCCGCCGCCGCCTCCCTTTACGGTTCCCGTGCGGCCAACGGTGTTATCTTGATCACGACCAAACAAGGATCGAAAGGACGTACCCGGGTCACGTTGAACGCTAGCACAGGATTCTCGGACGCAGCGGTAGACTTCCGCCCGACCCTCAACGGAGAGCAACGCCGGGAACTACTTTATGAAGGCTTGGTTAATTACGCGCAAGACCAGATCGCCAAAGATCCCGCATCTTTCACCCAGACTCCGGAAGAGTACGCCAACGCCAATATCGGGGCATACACCTCTGTTCCCGCTTTAGGCTATACCGATTGGAAAGACGTGTTGATGAGACAGGCCGTACATCAAAATTATGAGGCTTCCGTTTCCGGAGGCTCCGAGAACACGACGGTCTACAGCTCCTTGGGTTATCAAAAACAAGAGGGTCTGGTGGAGAACTCATCGATGGAACGGTACTCCGGACGCTTTAACGTGCAACAAAAGATCGGCAAACGAGGCGAGGCCGGAGCGAACCTCATGTTCTCGCAAGTGAATCAAGAGATGAACGAGGAACGTACATCCAGTATCAATCCTTTCTATTGCATGGCGGTAGCCACTCCTCCCTCCTACCCGGTATTTAACGAAGATGGTTCCTACGCCAATACCTATCCCGGAACGAACGTAAATCCTTTGCGGGATATGCGTACCGACTATAACCGGGTTCGTATGACCCGTATCTTCGGTACGGCGCACGGTGCGGTAGAGATTATCAAAGGACTTAAATTAAAGGAAGTACTCAGCTATGATTATAGCATCCAAAAGGATGCCCGCTATTTCAACGCATTAAGCGGGGCGGGTCCCAAGAGCGGTAGCGATGCCCAATCGTCCAAAGGTTTTATCGAATACGGGAAACTGATCTCTTCTACCTCGTTGAACTACGTGAGGACATTCGCCAACAAACATCATCTGGATGTACTAGCCGCTTATGAGGCGGAAAGTTTCCAGACGGATAAAGCCGCCGGTGAGAAAAGCAAGATGCCGTCCGACCAATTATTTGAGCCGGACAATGCCGCCGTTATAAACAGTTTCGTATCCTCTACACAGGATTATCGGTTGCTTTCTTATCTAACCCGCTTGAATTACGATTACGACAACCGGTATTATATCGCCGGAAGTTTCCGTCGGGATGGTAGTTCCCGATTGGCGCCGGAGCATCGCTGGGGTAATTTCTGGTCGGTCTCAGGCATGTGGCATCTGGGAGCCGAGGATTTCATGAAAGCCGTAAAGCCGGTGTTGAGCGATGTCAAGATCCGTGCCTCTTATGGCGTGAACGGTAATCAGCCGGGATCTTATTACGGTTATATGGGTTTATATAGTTACGGAAAGAACTATATGGATAACCCCGGTTCGTATGAAAGCACACAAGCTAATCCCAATCTAAAATGGGAGAAGAACTATAATATGAACCTCGGACTAGACCTTGCGTTTATCGATCGCATCTTCGTAACGCTCGAGTATTACAATCGTGACACCAAGGATTTGCTTTACAACCGTCCGATCAGCGCCACGACCGGATTCCTGAACTATCTGGGTAATCTGGGGCAGTTAAACAATAAAGGTGTCGAGCTGGAGGTTCGTTCCTTGAATATCTCAAACGCAGATTTTAATTGGACTACGGTATTGAACTTGACACATAACAAGAATAAGATCGTGGCCCTTGATGGTAATCTCGATCAAGTGGTAGAAAGTAGTTGGTTTATCCGGAAAATAGGATTGCCATTCAATACATTCTATGTAAAGGAATTCGCCGGGGTAGATCCCTCGAGCGGAAATGCGCTGTATTATAAAAATACGGAAGACGAGAACGGCAATCTAGACCGCACCTTGACCCAAGATGTCAATGAGGCGCAAGCGGTTCCTTATAAACAAGTAGATCCGAAGATATCCGGCGGCCTTACCAATATCCTTTCTTATAAATGGTTCGACTTGGCCTTTACGCTCTCTTATTCATTGGGCGGCTATTCTTTCGACAAGACCGGTACGTATATCGAGACAGACGGAGCCAGCGAAGGAAACCGCAACCTGCCCATCTATGAGTTAGACCGTTGGCAAAAGCCCGGTGATATCACCGACATTCCCCGTTTCGTATTGGGACGCTCCGACAAAGTGAGCGGTGGTTCTTCTCGCTTCGTACATAGTACGGATCACTTGCGGTTAAAGAACCTGACGTTCGGGTTTACCCTGCCTCATAACTGGACCGATAAAGTCTTGCTGGATAAAGTCCGTGTCTATTTCTCCGGCAGCAACTTGCTGACTTGGGCGAAATGGAAGCAATATGATCCGGAAGTGCCCGTATCCGGCGAGGTATTCTGTGAGACACCGCCCATGCGCACCTTTAGTTTCGGCGTGGAAGTTAATTTCTAAACACAACAATTCATTCGATAAAAAAGAAATACAATGAAATGGTCAATTAAATATATCGTAAGCGCTCTTCCTTTCTTATTCACGGCTTGCTCCGGAGATTGGCTGGATCTGGATCCCTCCACTTCCGTGACCAGCGATAACGCTATTCAGTCACTGGAAGACGCTAAAACCGCATTAAATGGAATCTATCGCATAGCATCCGAGCATAGTTATTATGGAGACAACTACCTCTATTATGCCGACTGCCGTGGCGAAGACGTACAAGCTCGTATTGACAAAGGTCCCGGCAGACGTGTATCTCCGTACTATCTGTTCAACGTAGCCGCCGACGACGCTTTTAATATCACGAGAGTATGGAACCAACCCTATATCGTGATTCATCAAGCGAACAGCTTAATCGAGAAAATAGACAACGGTAGCGTCCAAACCTCCGACACGCAAGAAATCGCCCGTATAAAAGCAGAGGCGTTGGCTATGCGTGGCTTGGCCTTATTCGATTTAACCCGTCTCTTTGGCATGCCTTATACACTGGATAATGGGGCGTCCTTGGGTGTTCCCATCGAGATCAAGACGGAGTTGCCGACTCACCAACCGTCTCGCAACACGGTAGCCGAATGCTACAACCAAGTGATCAAAGACCTGACCGAAGCCTTACCCAACCTTGTTACAACCAAATTCGACGGTCACCAAAATGTATGGAGCGTGAAAGCACTTCTATCTCGTATCTATTTATATATGAACGATAACGAGAACGCCCTTAAATACGCTCAAGAAGTAATCAATAACGGAGATCTTTATACCTTGTTCACGCACGATGAGTATACCTCCGTATGGGGAAAAGACTTCAATTCCGAATCCCTGTTCGAGTTCTACTTTACGCTTACCGAGCCTTCCGGCGGTAGTGGCGGAGAAGGCGCTCCCATGGTATATGCCGATAACGTGAAAGATTGGAACAATTTGGTCTTGACGAAAGATTTCTTGGATTTACTGGGTGAAGACCCGGATGATGTTCGCCATGCCTTATGCCGCTTACCTCAAAAACCGGACGAGGATATCCTTCCAACCGGTTCGACCGGACATCCTAAATATCTGACGAAGTATCCCGGAAAAACAGGAGATGTATTGACCGGCAATCCGCAAGACAATGACCTATGCATCATCCGTCTGTCCGAGATATACTTAAATGCGGCCGAGGCGGCTTTCAAGCTAGGAAAACGTAGCGAGGCGTTAGGCTACCTGAATCAAATCGTAAGCCGAGCCAACCCCAATAAATCCGTTAGCGACTCCGAGCTTTCCCTAGAGAGAATCCTTAAAGAACGCCGCAAAGAATTGGTTGGCGAAGGACATGCGTTCTTTGATTACATGCGTAACAATATTCCGGTAATCCGCAAGGGCGGTTGGCATTTGCCGCAATTACCTACCGACGCACAGGTGATCAACGCTTCCGATCCCCGGGTAGCACTCCCGATTCCGCAAAGCGAGATCGACGCAAACCCGAATATCGTACAGAATAAACGGTAACCAACAAGAAAAAGGGGAATGGCATTAAAACCATTCCCCTTTTTCTTGTTTCGCTTATTTCTTTTTCAAGATCCGTTGCGCCGAATCCGACAGCACCACGATCGCACCGGCCAGTATCGCCGTATCTTTTATCACCAATCGCCCGGCCCCCGATAATAACGGGAAACCAAATTCCCCGCTGCCGAGATTAGGTACCCAGACCTCCGGAGTCGTGACCAAGAAGGACAACGTCCCGAACGTCATGATTATAGCCAACCCCGCTCCTACCAAACCGATCTTCGGCGAGAAAATGCCGAGGAAAGTCAAGATACCAATCGCCATGATCAAGATTCCCAAGCCACGAGAGAAGCCATACGTGTTATTCTCTTGATGCCACTCATGCTTCGCTTGATCGAACTCACCCTCTTTTAATTTATACGTCTTATATTCGGGAGCGCTTTTTGTATAGAAGAAACTCATGAAAGGGCTGTTCGCCACAAACGGAACGATGCCTTCCGCTTCATAATTCCAGAACTTCAAACCGCCGATCCACACAAATATGATCAAGATCGATATACGGATCAAATTAATACCTAGCTTCTGAGTAGAGGCCGCCACTTGCAAAAACGAGTAAAACAGGTCATTCAACTTTTTCATCTTATTATTTGTTTTATAGTATTGAACTTATACCGCAAAGATCGGTAGAAACACCTATCCCGTAAATGGCGATTTTACCGGATGAGTTAGCAATTATTCCTGTTTCTCTCTTTTCCGGTACTCAGAGACGCTTTCTCCCGTCATTTTCTTGAAAAAACGGCTGAATGTGGCTTGATCCTCGAAGCCCAAGATCTCCGTGATTTCCTTCGCACTCTTCTGGCTATATAATAGCAATCGTTTGGCCTCAGCCTCAATTCGTTCATGAATGATCCGCAACGGGGAAGGTAATCCGCAAGTCGTAAAAAGATTGGATAAGGTTTTTGGGGAGCGATGCAGCATATCCGCATAATCTTGGACCATCTTCTTTTCCTTAAAATGGTTATCTACCAATACATAGAACTGGCGAACCATATCGAACGCCTTTTCCCGTTCCGGGCTTACCGAAAACTTCTCACGTGCGATCCGGGTGCACAAAATAATGAAACGTTTCAGTAAGATACGCAGCATCTCCTCTTGCAAATTATCCTTTATGGCGTACTCACTCGTTAGGCTGTCGGTGATATCGCGCAAAGAGGCAACTTGGGATTCGCTCAATTTCAATTGCATCACATTGGAAGTCCCGTTAAAAAGAAAACCATTACACGACACCTCATTGTCATGTCCGAAAATACAATAGAAGTTACTGTTAAACAGAAGGGTCAAGTACTCGCCATTGATCGCCTTGAACTCGATATGGTGCAAAGGAGTCAAGGGAATAATCTCACCTTTCACTAAGGTAGTCGGTACGTGATCGATCTCCAGTTGCAACGAACCGCTTTGTACCCAAATAAACTTGTAAAGCGTATTATCTTTCTGCAAAGCAAGGTTCGTGTGATACGAATCGGTCAACGCTATATTACCTCTTAAGCGAGTATTAAAAATATATTCCATAGATTTCTTCCGGATTTTAAGACGGATAAAGATAACAATATTATATAAACAAAAAGCGGAAGTTCACTTTATTCCCAGCAAACTTCCGCGTCACTAATCCCCAAAACACACTATACGAGTTATTTCGACTCTAATAAAATATCATCTACCAATTTCTTCAACTCATTCTTCGGCATAGCCCCTTGAACCATACTCGGTTCTTTCTTCATCGGTACAAACAATAAAGAAGGAATACTACGGATACCGAAAACACTCGCTAAATCCGCCTCTTTATCGACATTCACCTTATATACGTTGATTTTACCCTCGTACTCTTTGCTGATCTCATCCAAGATAGGAGACATCATCTTACAAGGGCCACACCAAGTAGCATAAAAGTCAACGACTGCTTTATCTTTAATTAAAGAAGAAAAATCATTTTCATAATGTATTAAACCCATAACAAACCTCCTAATCTAATATACTTTCATCTTTAATATGAATTTTATTTCTATCAATAAGTTTACTTAAAGACTCTTTAGTAATAACTTTTTTATCTAATAATAATTTAATTACCTCATCATTTAATTCTTCATTATTCTTATTATCTTTTTCCTTTACTATTTTGTAAACGCCATCATATGTATCAACCATTTCTTCTGAAACCTTAGATAATATCGGTGTTTTATCTAACATAAAATTAGCTATTTTAGAATCTCTAATATAAGGAATATTTATAATCGGTAAAGTAATAACTACTAAAATTAAGAATACATAAACATACATTTCTATTATACCAACAAATATACCAAGTATTTTTGAAGGAATACTAAGTATAACTGTAGCCTTAAGTATTTTTTCTATTAAACCAGTTAACATAAGTACCACTTTAAAAACTAAATAAAGCAAGGAATATACAATAACAAAAGCAAGAACTTGATAGAACAAAATATTAATAGTCACTATTCCTTTTATAAAACCTCCAAAGTTAATAAATGGTAAATTTTCATACATAATAACCGATAAATAGTTTTTTAAATAAAATGACAAAATAATGATAATAAATATACCAACAAAATTAGCAGTCTTTTTTATAACTCCAGATTTAAATCCACCAATTGCTCCTAGTGCTAAGGCAATCAAAATAACAATATCTGTTACATTCATAATTTATCCTCCTAATAACATTATATACTATTATATAAAAAAAAGAAAGAAAAAAAGATGCATTTAAGCACCTTCTATATTACTAACTTTAAATACTAAAGTTCTATCACAAAAGCGCAAGGATTTGTGGCATTCGAAGTTAATAAAAATTTTCCCAATTTTTATTAACTTCGAATGCCACAAATCCTTGCGCTTTTTTGCTAGGCGCTAAGTCAGCTGCTAAATCACTAATACCTTCTATATCACCAAGTATACCTGTAATATCACAAGCTACATCATCAACATAACCATCAAAATCATAATGTGAAACATATTTACTTTCTGTTGAAATATTTTCTATATCAAAGAATAATACCAAGTATTCTTTACCTTCAGCAGGTGTATTAACAAAGTAGCCTTCTCCAATAGAATCATATTTATAAGCCCCAGTTAAAGTTAAACTAAGACTTCCATCTGTTAAAGTATCACCTATAGTACCATATAAAGTAGAATCAGTATTTTCTTCTATGTAATCATTAAGTTTATCCTTTATTTCATTTGGGTCTACTTTCTTAAGAGCATTAATTCCGATAACAGCAAAAACTATAATAGCAATAACAACTAATAATCCTAAGCCACCTAAAACTATCAAAACAATAGCCCAAGCAGGTAATCCTTTTTTCTTTTCACCACTTGCAGTAGGTTTTTCTTCATTATTTTTATTAGTATTGTTTTCCCCTACCATAGTACCACATTTAACACACATTGCGGCCTCATCAATCATTTCACTTCCACAATTAGGACAAAATTTAGCCATATTTTTCACTCCTCTCTACCATAATTATATATCATATCAAAAGAAAAAGAAAGTATTTTTATTAAATATTTTCTTCTCTAATTTGTTCAATAATATTATGTTTCTTTATCTTACTTGTACTATACATCATAGTAAGAAGTACAATTACAAATACCGAAACAATTGATATAATAATAGCCTTCCAAGGAATAACAATACTATTTATACTCATCATATCTGCAAGAGCATAATGTATGATGATAGTTACTCCAAGACTCACTGGTATAGCATATATTAAAGATTTAAGTCCGAAGAATAAACTTTCAAAAAATAATATTTTATTAAATCCTTTTCTTGTAAGTCCTATACTTCTAAGAACAGCAAACTCTCTTTTTCTAAGCGCCATACTTGTAGAAATAGTATTAAATACAGAAGTAACACCTATTAAAGTAATTAATCCTATAAAACCATACATAAGAATCTTGACAACAAGAATCATATTATTAGCTTGTTTCATTGATTCTTTAACATTAGTATAATTAACATTATCATACTTATCTAATTCTTTTGTTAATTTATCAATATTATCAGTATTATCACTTATAATATTATACTGTGTATAATGAGTACCACTATCAGATATATTATCATATAACTTCTTATTAACAATAAGTTTAAAATCACTCATATAAGAAAACTCTTCAATCAAATCAAAAGACTTATTAGTAATAAAAATATTATCTATTTTCTTATTACAATATTTAGTAGTATCCACATCTTCATCATTATCATCAAAATTACATATCTTAATATTAATATCACCATTGTTAATTACTGGAATATCATAATTAACTCTTTTATTATTACCATAGCTTACGCCTTTAAATTTATTAAGTAAAATAACGCTATCCTTATCTAAACCAATTAATTCTTTATACTTATTATAAGAAATATCATCTAAAATATAGATAGAAATATATTGATATTTTAAATTAGTTAAAGCCTTTATGCCATCATCACCATAAGCACTCTTATAAAAATCAAGATATTCATCACTATAAGTATAATTACCAATTATAGATAAATTACTAGCACTATAAGAAACATATTCTTTAACATCATTACTCTTAATAATCTCACTAATTTTATCTAATGCATCTATATCATTATCGTCACCAAAATAACTAATCTGATAATCATAAGGCACTTCACCCATCACACTACTAGCAGTATCAATAGTATAATTCATATAAGAAGAAAACGATATAAATAATACAATACTAATAAATAAACTAACAATCGTAACTCTATACTTCTTCTTATTTCTCTTAATATTTTTAAGAGCAATCTCTCCTTCTATACCAAATAATTTATTAACAAGCTTGCCAGTTTTAATCTTCTTCTTATTAATTTTAATATCATCATTTTGTCTGATTGCCTCAATTGGAGACACTTTAGCAGCTCTTCTCGAAGGTACTAAAGCAGATATAAATATAACAAGTATCATAAATATAACAGGTATAATTATAAATACAATATTAGTAACCAAATTAAGTTTTAATACTAAAATATCACCAATTAAATTATTTATAATAAGTATTACTGTTCCAATACCAATATAAGCCCCACAGATTCCAAGTATTATTCCTATAATACCCTCGATAAGTGCTTCAAAAAATACTGTATATGAAAGTTGCTTCTTCGTAGCTCCTATACTGGAAAGCAATCCAAACTCTTTTTTTCTTTCCATTACAGAAATAGCAAAAGAATTATAAATAACCACTATACAGCCAATAGAGACTAACGATAACATAATAACTATCATAGTAATCATTGATTTCATTATATTACCATAAGTACTTTCACCATATAAAGCAAGAAGTGTACTATTATAAGATATAGCATTATTATAACCTAACTTCTTAGCCAAGTCTTCTGATTGTTTAATAATTTTTTTCTTATTATTAAACATAACAAATACATTAACGGTTCCATCTTTATCATTCATATCAAGAGTAAAAGTACTATACCCTGAAGCAGAATAATCTTCAAAATTACTTCTTTCTACTATACCAACTATTGTATAAGTTTTCTCACCAACAATATTAAGAGTTTCTTCTTCATAGTACTCATTATTAGCCAAAGTATTAACGCCTTCAATTACTCTTTCACCATACTTTAATGTAATAATATCTCCAATTTTATAAGAAGCTCCTCCATTAGTATTAATATGATTAGATATAACAAGTTCACTATCATTTTCAGCAAATCTACCAGAAATCAAATGAAGTTCATTAAAATATTCCTTATCAACACTTGAAATATAAATATATGGTTTATATTCATTAGCAGAATCAAACTTACTAAAACCAATAGGCTTTTGATAAAAATAGCTGAAATCTTTCTTATCAATACTATTTAATTTATCTAAAGATACATCACCATACTCAGCCTCATATTTACCATTATAACTAATAGTTTCTCTAATCATATAATCTTGAAAAGAAGAGAATAATAGTCCTATTCCTACCATCAAAGCAGTTGATAAAATAATACCAACAATTGTAACTATAGTTCTTTTTTTATTAAGTTTTAAGTTCTTTATAGTTAAGTCATTCAAAATACTCATTTTATCTTCTCATCCTTAACTATATGCCCATCTTCTAAAGTAATTATTCTATTAGCCTCTTTAGCAAGATTCATATCATGTGTAATCATAATAATAGTTTGATGATATTTTTCATTAGAAATTTTAAGTAAATCTATAATCTCTTTACTAGCCTTAGAATCCAAATTACCAGTAGGTTCATCAGCAAGTATTATATCCGGCTTAGATATAAGTGCTCTTCCAATAGAAACTCTTTGTTGTTGGCCTCCAGAAAGCTCATTAGGTAAATGATTAACTCTTCTTTCAAGACCAAGAATATCTATAAGTTCTTTTAAATAATCTTTATCAACCTTTCTACCATCAAGTAATATAGGAAGAGTCATATTCTCTTCAACATTAAGTATTGGTATTAAATTATAAAACTGATAAATAAGTCCTACTTTTCTTCTTCTAAAGACTGCTAGTGCATCATCTTTTTGTTTAAACACATCAGTACCACCCACAATAACCTTTCCACTAGTAGGTTTATCAACAGCACCTAATATATGTAAAAGCGTTGACTTACCACTACCTGAAGAACCAACTATTGCTACAAAGTCTCCTTCATCAACAGTAAAAGAAACATTATCAATAGCTTTAACCAAAGTACTACCTTTACCATAATTCTTACACAAATTATCAACTTCTAATATTTTCATTTCTTTATCCTTTCTATTACTTCATCAAAACTAATTCCCATCCTAGTAAGTTCAGATATTTTTTTCTTTATATTTTCAATTTCCCTATCTATCTTATCATTAGTAGTTTTCTTAGTATTTTCTAATATAAAAGTACCTTTAGTACTAATCGTAGTAATAACCCCTCTATTTTCCAATATGTCATAACTCTTCTTAACAGTATTAGGATTAATACCTAAATTACTAGCCATCTCTCTAATCGAAGGGATTTGAACCTTCTCCTTAAGTATTCCGACAGCAACATACTTCTCAATACCATTTACTATTTGCTCGTATATAGGAGTTCTACTTTGATAATCCAAATTAATCATAATCTGTTTCATCTACATCACCCTAGCAATCTCAGCATCACTAATGTCGTCATCATTGTCATTAACATACTTTTCCATAATTTTATCAAGCTCTTCTACCCTATTAGTAACAAATATATTTTTATCATAATCATTATTTATAGTAATATATTTATAATTCTTATTAATATCAATATTTTCATCAATATTATCAACAATAAACTTACCAATTTCAGAATAAAGTTCACTATAGTAGCCATCAGTAACACCATAACCATTTATACCATAATAATAAATATCATTATCATTCATCTTATTTAAATATTCTTTAGTCTTAGTATTATAATATTTTAGTATATTAAGTACTAAATCCTTATTATCAATAACATTAATAACAACATTTCTTACAGCATAGTTATCATAAATATATAAACTAATATTAAGTGATCCATCATTATAATCAACATTTTTTAATACATCCTGGTTATTTTTATATTCATTAATGACCATATTAGTTAATTCTTTATTTTCCTTCACACCAGTATAACCATTATCATATCCAATACCAAAGATTCTACTATCTTTATAATCTTCTAAAGTTTCTAAATATCCCTTATCATTTACTAACTTATTATTAATATAATTATAATCATCTTCAGTAACATATATCGTAAATTTATATGTATCACCTTTAACTTTAGTTTTAATATGATATATATTATATACATTTCCCCTAGGATCATCATCTAAAAGTAATGAAACAGCATAATTAATAACATCTTTATTTTTAGTAGAGGCAATATTAATATTATTATCATCCACAAAGGTGATTTCTTTAATATCATTTACCTTAATTTCAAATTCTTCCTTATCATCAAAGAAGGCTCCAACAATACACACAGCACTAGATACAATAACTAAACATATAACCATCTTAAAGAAATTAGTAACTCTCTTTCTAGTAATCAAATCATAAATAATTAAATAAGTAAATATAAGTACTAATAAAAGTATAATTGTAAAGAAATCATGACTAGACAATCCAAGAGTTTTAATTATTACGTATAGTATACAAACAACAGGAACAGTAGTTAAAGTTCTAACTAAAATATGAACTCTCTCACTTCTAAAAGAAGTACCAACAATTTCAAATTTTTTCTTTATGAAAAGTACAAGTCCAACAGCAATATAAACAATACTTAAAAATACCATCTTAAGAAGAGAAACATTTATACCACTATCAAATTCTTCTCCCAAAAATACTCCTGCAATAAGTTTATAAGGCATAGTATAATTATTATCGCTTACTCTTTTTACATAGCCGGTATAAATATTATTTCTTTTATCATTTTTACATTTCAAACTATTACATTCATATATAACTGGTGTACACTCTTTGTTAAGGCATTCAATTCTAGCGGTACCATAATTATTATAATTAAATCCATCTGTTTTAATAAAAGTACTAACGAATGGAACTAAAAATAATATAAGTAGAGTAACAACAATCGTTGTAATCTTATTTGAAGAAACACTAGCGGCTATATTACAAGAAGTAAATACAAAGATATAAGAAATAGAATATATAAGAAATATATCAAATAACATCTTATAATCAATAATCATATTACTATATATCAAACTAATAGCAAGTGTAATAATTAAATTAATAATTTGCATAAGAAGAATTATTATTATTCCACCAAATGTATTAGTAAGAAATATTTGTTTCTTATTAATAGGCATTGAAAGTGTAAAATCAATAGAACCCCTTTTATATATAAAACTAAACAAAGTAATTGAAAGTATCACTGGAACAAGATACATACCAAATAACACCGGACCACTAACTTCATATATACTAGGCATAAAATTACTACCCTGACTACATTTCACTAGTAGTATAATACCGCCAATTGTAGGAAGTAATAACATACATAAAAGAATAATAGCTTTAGATTTCTTAATATTTTCTTTTAAATAATTAAAATTAAACAAACTTGTTAAACTCATATCCTAAAGCCTCCATTTCATATATAAATACCTCTTCCAAAGTAAGTGGAAGATAATCAAGTATTAAAGGTTTCATCTTTTCAATTTTTTTCTTACTTTTACCGTCAGTATCTTTAATAATTATTGTAGCCACACTACCCTGTTTCTTAAAACTCAAGATATTAAAGTCTGAACCTTAAACATATTAGTTTTAATAGTATCAACATCACTCTCAAACAAAATACCTCCTTGATATAAAAGACCCAAATTATCACAAATATCCTCAAGTTCTCTAAGATTATGACTAGTCATAACAATTGTAGTATTCTTTTTATTCATTTGTTTAATAAGAATCTTTTTCATAGTATTTCTAATAACCGGATCAAGTCCATCAAAAGTTTCATCAAAAAACATATAATCAGCATTAGTAGAAATAGCACATATTAAAGCACACTGTCTTTTCATACCTTTAGAAAAAGTACTAATCTTCTTATTAAGACTAAGATTAAGCATATTAGCAAGTTCTTTAAGATAATTCATATCAAAATCTTTATACATAGATTCATAGTATCTAGCAGTATCCATAAGTGTATAATTAGAATTAAAGTATAAATCATCTTGAACAAAAACCATTTTCTGTTTAATAACATCATTATCATATACCTTACTACCATCTACAGTAATATCACCACCATCAGTATCATATATACCCATAATAGTTCTAAGAAGTGTAGACTTACCACTACCATTAGCACCTACTAAACCATAAATAGAATTATCTTTAATAGTACAACTAAGATCTTTTAGCACATAATCTTTATCATATTTTTTAGATAGTTTATCTATTTTTATCATATAATTTTCTCCTTTCACAACAATATATGATTGTACTACTTGTGCTAGTACAATTAAATCATACTACACAATTAATTCTTTGTCAAGGAAAAAATACAACTCAAATTATTGAATTAAAAAAACTTAATCTAGAGACTTATAATCAGGCTCTAGATTATCTTCGAAGACTCCTAGAGCTTCAAAGAAAGAGTGTGAAACACAAAGGTTCACACTCAAAACCAATAAATCTATTTTTTCTTTCTATAAAAAACACTATAATTAGTAAAGTCAATATTACTAATAATCTTATCATATTCACTATAATTAAACTTATCTATAACATCAATATCATCATCATCTAAGTAACCAAAACGAATATAATTCTCTTCAGTAGGAGCAACATAACTACTTATACTATCCTTTCTAACAGATATTCTAGTAATAGCATCCTTCTTAACAAGTTCAAATACTTTCCTTTCACTACTATCCCTATTTTTTATCGAAGATAAAACAAGTTTTTCAAAATCATTAACCTTCTTAGTAAAAGCGATTACATCAATAACAAAATAACCATTAAAGTAATATAAATAAGCAGAAATATCATCAGTATAATCAGAACAATTATTAATATATTCATTAATTTTTGAATATTTAGAAAAATTAATATCTAAAAAGAAACTTAAATACCAATCCAATTTATATTTATCAAAACAAGACAAACTACTAACATCAATTTTAAAAGTCAAAATAACTTCATCAATATAATCACTCTTATATATAGTCCTCTTTTTTATAACATCCTTAACATCACTAACTTTAGAAAGTTTTTTATCATTTTTAAAAGAAATTTCTTTATATATATTTT
>OGNF01000894.1_pt1 | contig 30550 bp, 32 predicted proteins | sample 1573321 | NCBI WGS metagenome assembly OGNF01 (sample SAMEA2581911, study PRJEB24529) | metagenome | biome: Human gut stool | place: China | collected 2011 | reverse complement strand
AAAATATAAGAAAACTTATATTCTTGAGGGTGGATACCATGTTATATTAGAATGGTTAAATAATGATTGCAAAGAGCCAGCAGAAGAGATAACAAAAGTCCTTATGAAATATATAAATCAAAATTTGAAATAAGAAAAAAGTGATTATAAAGCTCGGATTACAACTTTTTTTAATAAATGAAAAAGAAATCTAATTAAATAGATTCCTTATCTCATTGAAAAACTATTATTTATAGTTAATATACTATACATAAAAAGAACATCTTGATTATTAAATTTTATATAATTATTCAAAATTCTTGAAGAAACATATCTAATGTCAATAACAGTAATCTTCTTATAACCATCTATTAATAAGGGAATTAAACTACTACCGTAAGAATCGCGAAAAACAATTAATTCTTTATTACTATTTGAAGTAGGATTAATAATATCTATAATAGAAGATGCTCCTGATAAATATATATCATATTTATCTAATGATTTTATTTTATCATAATCATATATTTTTGTATATTTTTTAGTTTCATAATTATACACACTACTATTAAGGGTAGAGGTATTAGATATAGTTTTTATAGTATCAATGTCTTTAGTTACTGATAATCTACCAGCATAACTACCCTTAAAAGTAGTAACAGTATTTATAACATTATTATTAGTTAAAGCAAAGTTCATTTGATTAGCAATAGTATTTGCAACATTAAATAAATCTTCTTGTTTCCAATGAGTATCAGTCTTATAATAATTATCAAGTGTTAATTTATCAAATATATTTATATAATTAAGATTTGTTAAATTACTTTTCATCATATCTTGTAATTTATTATAATCAAGTTTTAAATTACCATTATTAACAAAATAATTTTTATCGGGTATAATAGTATAATATATATTACTATTATTATTCAAATATGTATTTTTTATATAATTAATCTTATTTGTTAAATTATTAATAGAATTAGTATTTAAAGGAAATATTTCTTCAACAATATAATCGTCATACAAATATAAATTATTATATTCACCTTTAGTAGATAATTCTATATCTATTTTAATTTTTCTAAAAGTATCTCTTTTGATAAACTGATCCGTAACATAAGAATCAAATTTCTTAAAATATGTACCATCAAACAAGCTTTTAGTAGTTAATTCTGGCATAGTAGCAAGTTTTCTTCTCTCTGCTATAGAAATGTCAGAATCTTTTTTTATAGCATTAATCAAAAATAATGAAATTATAGTAAAAAGAAATACTAAAGTTACAACTATATCTTTAATTTTATCGTTCATGTATAACCTCCTTAAAATCTAAAATATAAAAATGGATTATATGAATTATCTATCAAATAAGAAGTAACAACAAATAATATCATAACTATTAAAATTGGTTCTAAAATATTAATTATGTTATTTACATATTTATTTTTTCTTAATTTATCTATTAATATTTTAATAAAAGGAGTAGCTCCAAGTAAAGCGATAATTAATATTGGTAAATAACTCTTTAAATAATGAAGTGTATAATCATTAATAAATGCTTCTTTATTCATACCAAATAACCCTTTAATATTAGTCAAAGCCACTTGCATATTATTATATCAAAATTATCATATGCTTTCCTAAAAAAATCTCTTTTATTTAATATACACTCCCATGATAAGCCGGCTTGAAATGATTCAAGAATTAACATTTCATAAAGATATTTATCATTTATATTAAGAACTCCCCACTCTTCATCATGATATTTTATATATAAAGGATTTTTTAAATTACACCAATTACATCTATTCATGTGTCTCCTTTTAAATATTATTAATTATTAATTTGATAATAACTTTTTTCTTTTTTTAATTCTATATTTTTTAATTTAGCAAGTTCATCAATTGTTACAAATGCATATCCTTCTTTTTCTAATTTTTCCATAGCAAGTAAAGCTCCATCAACTGATGTTTCATAAAGATCATGCAGTAGTACAATAGATCCATCTTTAGCGTTGTCTACAATATAATTAGAAATTTTTTCAGCATTTTTATATTTCCAATCTTCAGTGTCCAAATTCCATAAAATTGTATACATATTAGATATATTCTTTATATTTTGATTTGTATTTCCATATGGTGGCCTTAAAAAAACAGGTTCTTCATTTATTACTTCTTTAATTACTTCATTAGTATTTTTTATTTCATTTGTTATAGAATAATTATCTAAATTTAATAAATTTAAATGATTATATGTGTGACTTCCAATTAGATTTCCCATTTCATGTGCTCTTTTTAATGTTGTTTTATGTTCATTTACTCTACTTCCTAATACAAAGAATGTTACTCTTGCATTATATTTATCTAAATTATCTAATAATTTATTAGTTCCTATATAACTCGGTCCATCATCAAATGTAAAAGCGATTAATTTTTTATTTTTAAATTCTTCAATATTACGATTATTATTGCTAACTTCTTGTTTATTACTATATTTTAAATATTCTCTTTTAATTATTCCATTTAAATCAGAATATGGTATAGTAATTTTTATTTCTCCTGCTGCATAATATGCTACTTGTAGTGGTGGAAATATAAGAGATAATCCATCATCTAAAAATTCAAAATTTTCAAAATTAAATATTTCCGATTTTAACCCCTCTTTAGGCATATCTTCATCTATATTAAGATTATTTATTTTACTATATTTCATTATATAATAATAAGCAAGATTAGATAACTTTTCTAAGCTTTCTTCATTTTCAAGAAAATCTACTAATGAAACTATTTTATTTTCTTTTTTAGAATAATAGTAGGATTTATCATATCTAGTTTGATGAGAACCTCCTGTATATTCATAAATAGTTAAATGTAGTCCAATTAATTCATTTGTATCTTTTAATTGATAATTAGCTCTAAATTGATATTTATCTATATCACTATTATTTAAATTACTAATATTTTGTTTAAATTCTTTTTTCTTAGTATTTATATAATTATTAGAATAAGATATTAAATTCTTATTATTTAATTTAGGAAAATTAATTTCAACTATATAATCTGATTTTTCCTCTTTAATATAATATTTACTATAGAATAATTTGGATACCATAAATATCGTACCTGTTAATAAAATAAAACTAGTGCTAAAAATTATCTTTCCAATTTTTGTTAATCTAATTTTTGATTTTTTATATTTTATCATAATCTACCTCTTATTTGTTAAATTATTAATAGAATTTGTATTTAAAGGAAATATTTCTTCAACAATATAATCGTCATACATATATAAATTATTATATTCACCTTTAGTAGATAATTCTATATCTATTTTAATTTTTCTAAAAGTATCTCTTTTGATAAACTGATCCGTAACATAAGAATCAAATTTCTTAAAATATGTACCATCAAACAAGCTTTTAGTAGTTAATTCTGGCATAGTAGCAAGTTTTCTTCTCTCTGCTATAGAAATGTCAGAATCTTTTTTTATAGCATTAATCAAAAATAATGAAATTATAGTAAAAAGAAATACTAAAGTTACAACTATATCTTTAATTTTATCGTTCATGTATAACCTCCTTAAAATCTAAAATATAAAAATGGATTATATGAATTATCTATCAAATAAGAAGTAACAACAAATAATATCATAACTATTAAAATTGGTTCTAAAATATTAATTATGTTATTTACATATTTATTTTTTCTTAATTTATCTATTAATATTTTAATAAAAGGAGTAGCTCCAAGTAAAGCGATAATTAATATTGGTAAATAACTCTTTAAATAATGAAGTGTATAATCATTAATAAATGCTTCTTTATTCATACCAAATAACCCTTTAATATTAGTCAAAGCCACTGACATATTGTCAGAATTAAATATAATAAATAGTATCATAACAATAAATAACACATATATTCTTCTTATAAAAGAAGGTAATTTTTCCATAAATTTATTAAGGAATATTTTTTCTATTATAAGAATAATTCCAAACAATAATCCCCATATTAAAAAAGTCCAATTAGCACCATGCCATATTCCAGTTAATAACCATACTATTAAAATATTTCTTATTTGTTTATATTTACCTACTCTATTACCACCAAGTGGAATATAAACATAATCTTTAAACCATGTACCAAGAGAGATGTGCCATCTTCTCCAAAACTCAGTTATACTTTTTGCTATATATGGGTAATTAAAGTTTTCAGGAAAATGAAATCCAAATATTCTTCCAAGACCAATAGCCATATCACTATAGGCAGAAAAATCAAAATACAACTGAAGCATATAACTTATACCAAATATCCAATAAAATATTACGGTTGTTTCATTTAGAGCAAAAGCTTTAGTGCAAAGTTCTCCCAAAGCATTTGCTATCAATACTTTTTTAGCTAGTCCAATAGAAAATCTTCTAATACCATATGCAAAATTATTAAAACTATGTACTCTATCATCTAATTCTTTTTCTACTGTTTGATATCTAACAATAGGTCCTGCGACTAACTGTGGAAATAAAGATACATAAGTGGCTAATTTTATAATATTTTTTTGAACTTTAACTTTTCCATTATATACATCAATAACATAACTTATAATTTGAAATGTATAAAATGATATTCCTATTGGTAATGCAATATTCAATAATTTAATATTAGCGTTAGATATATCATTAATTGTTTGTATAATAAAATCAGTATATTTAAATATTATTAATAAAAATACATGTATAAATAAAGTTGTTATTAATATATTTTTACTTTGATTTTTATATTTATCAATTAAAATAGCTCCTATATAAGCAATAATAATTTCTGCAATCATTAAAAAAACATATTTAGGTTCTCCGTAAAGATAAAATAATAAAGATGCAATTAATAAAATAATATTTTTATATTTTTTAGGTGTTACAAAATATATAATTATTAATGCTGGTAAAAAATAATATAAAAAACTAATACTAGTAAATAACATTTTATCCTCCTTTAAAAAGGCACCTTTAAAGGTGCTTCATTATTCTTCTGCTGGCATTTCTGGTGGAAGTTCTATATTTTCTTCGTTATTTGATTTTTCTAATTCTTTTCCAATATTATTATTTACATATTTCTTAAAATCATTATATACTGCTTTAGCAACATCTTTATCAGCCATTACAGAGAATATTACATTACCACTATTAGTGATATACAATTGTTCTGCAGAAACACAAATCCAACGTCTCATATCAATATTATCTAACATCTCTTGTTTAATTTTTTCTACATCTGCATTATCTTTAACCTTAACAATAGCCACTGAATAAGCTTGTGCTGTTATCAATGGTGCTGATACAACAATTGATTCAATACCATCATTTGTTTTTAAACCAGTATAACTAGTAACTTCATCAATATTCTTTATATCTACTTTCATAGTTTCAAGTTCAGGTAAAATATTTTTGTTATTTTTATTTATAGTATTAATAATGTCATTAATGTCTTTCGGTGTATCAACACTACCTTTGTCACCGCTACCTGATACTAGTATGAATATTATAAATGAGATAACTGCTAATAATATCAAACCTATTATTAAAATATTTTGTTTTTTCATTTCATTCTCCTCTCCATATTTAAATTATATCATATTTTTATCGAAATCGGTAGAAAAATTATTACATTTTACAAAAATTAAATTTTAATTATTTATTAACTATTTTGTATCAATTAATAATTCTTTTGGACTTTTCTTTAAAATGCTTGATGAAGATATTAGTAAGGATATTATAAGAACTAAAGACACAAATAAAACCACATATATCATTAATTTTGGGGATATGTTAATTTCTAAACTTGTTAGCGTTTTATTAAATCCATCTACTTCAGCCCCACCACCAAGTTGGCTAGAAGCTCCTTGTTTAGCAATTTGTTTTGCTATAGTACTAGTGACTTTACTTAATATGTTATTTCCAATCATTCTTGCTGTATAAACAGTTAGAAAGTATGATCCTATAAATGCTGGGATAGATACAAATACTAGTTCAATAACAAATTGTCCAAATATTTTGGCTTTTGAAATTCCTAATGAAAGTAAAATTGCAATTTCTTTTTTTCTAGCATTCATCCATAAAAACAATAGTAATGAAACAGTAACACCCGCAAATAATAATGAGTCTGCAAATAAATTATTAGCTATTTTATATATACCTGATATTGATTGTTGTAGTGCTGGGTAATTATTTAAACTTTTAATCAAATTGTATTGTTTCCAATCTATATCAAGTTTTTCAATATTTTTAATAACCTTATCTAAATTTTTATCACCTTTTACAAAAAATGTTGCATCTTGATATACTACAGTATCCTCTGTATTTCCATATACTTTTGCAGCCGTATCTAAATCAGTTATCAAAGTATTTTCGTAAAGTTCTTGAGCTACAGTAACGCCACCTTCATTATGACCGTCGAAAAGGCCTTTTATCTCAACCTCTACTTTTTCATTTGCTCCTTTTTCATTATCTGCATCAAATAAATTAGATTTTATTTTTATTTTATCTCCAATTTTTAAATTATTTTTTTCCGCTAAGTCTTTATGCATTAAAATCTTGTTTTTATCATTTTCATTTAAATGTTCACCACTAGATAATTTGTAAGCTCCTGAGATAAACTTATTTTCTTTTGATGAATCATTAACTCCTGTTAACATAACAGCTCTTTTAAAGTTTTTTGCTCTTTCTGGTGATTGAGCTGAAAGTGTTTTTTGAGTTTCTATTATATCATTATCTACTAAATCAGCAACACTATTAATTCTTTTTACATATGAATCAATGTCTTTAGATTCAGCTATTTTTTTAATATCTTGTCCTTTTATATTGCCACCACCTCTTGGCGTTCCAAAATTAACTCTTCGGTTTATTTCCATAGAGAAACTATTTGTTATATTTCCGAAAGTTTCTTTTGAAGCTCTGTTCGTAGCATCTTTGATCGATAAACTAATAAGACAAAGTGTTGACATGGCTGTTATAACTAACAATATAATTATTGATTTTAGACTTTTTCTAGTTACATATGCAAATGCATTTTTAATCATTATTGTACCTCCTAATTTATTTTTTTAAGTTTTCTTTCTCTTAATTCTAAAATAATGTCAGCAGAATTTGCTACTTCTTTACTATGTGTTACCACGATTACACACTTATTTCTTTCTTTTGCTAACTTTTTAAGTATTTCAATTATTTCACCAGCAGTATCAACATCTAAGTTTCCAGTAGGTTCATCTGCTAAAATTATTGGGGCTTCTGAAACTAATGCTCTTGCAATAGCCACTCTTTGTTGTTGTCCTCCTGATAACTTCATTACATTTCTATTTCTTTGACTTTTATCAAGCCCTAATTCAAATAAGATTGTTTCAGATGCATTTTTATTTACTAATCTGACATTTTCTAAAGGCGTTAAATAATCAATTAAATTATAGTTTTGAAAAACTAACGATATGTTATTTTTTCTATGATTACTATAGCCATCTTTCTCTATATCATTTCCTTTAAATAAGATTTGACCTTTCCCAGGTTTATCTAAACCTGCTAATAGTGAAAGTAATGTTGACTTTCCTGCCCCTGATTTTCCTATTATTGCATAGAATTTTCCAATTTCAAATTTTTGATTTACTGAAGATAATACTAACTCACTTGAATTTAAATAATTATATGTTACATTTTTTATTTCTAATATATCCATTTTTAATCTCCTAACTTATTTTTGACAATATTTCTTTTGGTTTTTTAATTAATATCATTAAACTTGCAATAATAACTGATAGAACAATAATTCCAATTAATATTCCGTAACTTTGCATGAATGTTATAAGATTTGAAATTAAATTATTGTTTTTAAGTAAGCTATCAACTGTTATTGTTGAATCATCAGAATTCATAAATCCACCGACTATAATATTTAATATTACATTTCCTATAAACAATGATAATACTAAAGATGGTAGTGATATAAATAATAATTCAAGTATAAATTGAGTTACAATTTTTATTTTACTTATACCAATTGATAATAATATTCCTATTTCATGTATTCTTTCTCTTAACCATAATATTAATATTAATGACAACACTGTTATTCCACCTATCATAATTGAATATGTCATGATCTTAATAATATGTTTTATTCCATCTATAGACTCTAGTGTCTCTTCAAATACATGGTTATCACTTGAAACACTATATTGTGACCAATCAATTTTAATTTTTTTAATTTTATTTAGTGCAACCTTTGTATTTTCTGAACTGTCTGAAAATATTGCAAGTTTATTAACAATTTTGTTATTTTCAGGTTTATTTAATGCTTTTTGACTTGATTCATAATCAACAAATACCATGTTTTCACTAAAGTCTGATGATAAGCCAGTATATTTTTCTTGTTTTTTACCTGTGAATATTCCAATTATCTCAAATTCATATTCTAATTTCTTTTCACTATTATTAAAATCAATTAATTCAAGTTTGATTTTATCATTAAGTTTTAGGTTATTTTTTTCAGCAAGTTCCTTATGAATAAGAATTTTTCCTCTATCATTATTATTAATATGTCTGCCTTTTATAATAATGAAAATACCACTACTAAATAAATTATCCTTTTCACTATTATTAGTAGCTTCTACTGAAAGCATATTTTGTGCCTCATCTGATAAATCATCTCGTTCTACTAATTGAGTTCCATCTACAACTTTGATGTTTGTAGTTCTAGCAAGTCCATCATATGTAGTTATAATTTCTTTTATTTCTTTTATATTATCTAATTCTTTAAACTGATTAGTTTCAAAAGTATCACCATTATTTTTAATTATTGATAATGATGTATTTGAAATCTTGTATAAGTTTTTTTCTAAATCATTTGTTGATTTTGTTATATTCAAACATGAATATAAACAAGAGAGAACTACTGTTAAAATAATAAATACTATAATTGTTCTATTTCTTTTTCTTAAAATATATGCTATAGCATTTTTTAGCATTTTATCAACCTCCTATCTTCAGATTTTTTGCTTAAAAAAAGATATGACAAAGCTTTATTTATAATATCAGCCATATCTTTTATTTTTTGCTTAAAAATGTAGACGACCCATGTAATTATATTATTTTTTTTATTTTTTGTCAATTAATCCAGCAAATTTTTCTACCGAAATCGGTAAAAACTCTATTGTTTTCGGAAAACATATAATATAACCATAATTGTAAGATTAAGGTAGAAGACAATATGTAATTCTTAAAGTATATTATTATATAAAAAGCGATTTTAAAACATTAAATAAAATTGAAAATTTATTTTAAAAAAAAGATTTACCAAAATCAGTAAAACCCTTATTTTGTAAGTATTTTTGAAGGTATGTCTTTTGCTATCCTAAAGGTTCATTCTCATCTCTATATGCATGTATAGTTTCAAATTAGGAATGAGAAATTGCTAGATTTATAAATATGGAATCAATATATGCATTATTCATATATTCAAATAAATTTTCTAATAGAATAGGAACATCTTCTGGTACTGGTGGAATAAAAATAGCTTCCTCCATAGTGCATCCTTTAGGTCCTATCCAATTTTGTATATTTCTAATTTTGCCTGGTTTTTTTTCATTACCTCTAACACTATCAAGTAATATTTTATGAATATTATTTAAAAATTTAATATCTTTTTTATTATTTTCCTTTAAATAATTTTTAGAATATTCAATAACTTTTTTTAAATTTTGTATTTCTAAATTATCATCTGTTTTAGGCATATATTTTAAATAATACATATCATTCTGAGATATTTGTGTTCCTTCAATTTGTGTTGACTTTAAGCTTTCACTTAAAATAATAGAATCTAAAAAAAATCTTGAATCAAACTGACTATTTTTTAAATTTTACTTGTATTCTCCATATTTTAAATTAGCTTCTGAAATTAAACTATTAATTCTTTATCAATTGTATATTGAATTGGTAATTTATCTACTTCAAATGGTTTCATATTATTTCACCGCAATGAAATTTTATCATATTTCATAGCAAAAGCAAACAAAAATGCACAATATATTAAAAATATTGTGCATTTCTACGTTTTTTAGACATTTTTTGCACAGTTATAGTGCATTTAGTATATAAATCCGAAAAGTTCGAACTATCAATCAATCTGGTGCGAGTGGTTAAGTTATTTCAAACTTTGACTCACAAATTAGAAATATTTATAGTTTTATATCAATTTCTAATAATATTTTAGCAAAGAATAGAAAAAGTAGCAATAATTTTTATGCTACTTTGTTTAACTTCCAAATCCAAACAAATTGTTACTTTCATATTTCTTCAATGATTTATAAAAGAACATAATTGATAATATAAACCAAAATATAGTTAATAATATTATCATAATCAGATTAGAAATTGATAAATTCTTCACTATCTCAACTGGTATTGCTCCTAACAATAAAGATGGCATTACAAATGTAAATATTACCCTTAATAATCCTGTAAATGCTCCACCATGATATAAAGAGTTACTTAAAAACATTCCATATAAACCTTGTGAAACATTATGACCATCCATTAAATAAAATGATATACTCATACATATTAATGAAAATGAATAAAAAATTATAGAAGCAATTATTATTAATAAAATTGATAATAATAATTGAATTAATGTTAATTTACTCCAAAAAGCAAATATAATAAAGCAAACAACCCCGAATAATAAATCGCCAAAAGCACTTGTTGATATTTTAGATGTTGATACTTTTAAAAGTATATTCTTTGGTGTTAATAAATACTTGTCAAAATTACCGCTACTTATATAATTTGGGATATCAAACATTCCAGAGAACAATGATGCAACAATACCATAAGAAATAGTCCCAAAACCATATAAACCAAAAATGTCCATTGGTTTCCATCCATTTAATTCTCCTATTGTTTTACCAAAATAATACCATAATATTAGGAATGCTATATTATTTATTGCCATACCTACAACTGAAATAATGAAGGAACTTTTCAATTCTTTTTCGTTTCTAAAGTTTTTCTTTATATTCAATAAAGCTAATTTAACACTTCCCATAATTAACCTCCATTTATCATTGCCTTTTCTTTTGATTTTTCATATACATAGTGCATTAATATACCAAAAATACCTATCCATAACAATTGTAATGCAATTCTCATAATAAACTCATTATTCCAAGAATCATACACGGTACTTGAAGCAAAATTAATTGCACCAAATGGACTTACATAAGCAATTATTTTCATAAAATTTGGAAACATTGATATTGGTAAATAACTTCCACCAAGTATCATTACAAATTTATCTACTATCCAATGTATTGGTCGTATATCCTGTATAAAAAATGCCATAAGCCCTATTATTCCATATATTAATAAACCTAATATTTGACCTAAAAATAATGTAATTATAAATGTAGGTATAAAAACTGATAAATTTAAGTTAGGAATACCTACAAATAACGCCATAATTATAGCTCCTAAAATACTTATGAATAAGAATGAAAATATACCTTGACCAATTACTTTCATAAAACTAATTGTTAAATAATTAGTAGGTTTATTCATAAACATTTCAACATTCCCACTTTTAACTTCTGTCATTATAACATTATCTAATCTTCTAATATTTAAAATCATAATGCAAAAATAAATAAACATACTCCACATTGTTGTTTTGTAATCTACTCCATTAATACTTCCACCTTGCAACTTAAATATATAAGCATATAATAAGAATACAATCAAGCACCTTGATACCATATTGAAAACATCTAATATTAAGTTTGTTCTATCTTGCATTTGATTTTTCATGAATATTTTTATGACAGTAAAAGCAAACTTAATTTTTTTCATAAATACTCCTTATAATATTTTCAAGTGATTCATTATCTATATTAACATCATCAATATCAAAAACTTTAATTAATTCTTGTAAGGCTTTTTGAGTATGTATTTTTTCAGTATCAACTAAAACTGTTACTTGATTCTTACTTTTTTTAATATATGTCATACCAGCTGATAATTCTGGAAATTCTATAAACTCTACATTTGGAGTTATAATTATATTTTTATTTTTAACATAATCACTTATTAATTGTTTTGTCGAAGTATCAATAATTATTTTTCCGTGATTTATGATTACACATCTATCACAAATACTTTGAATATCTTCAGTATCATGACTTGTTAAAAAAATTGTAACTTTTTCTTCTTTATTAATCTTTAATAATAAATCCCTTAAACTTTTTTTAGAAACAACATCAAGTCCAATAGTTGGCTCATCCAAAAATATAATTTTAGGGCTATGTATTAAAGATGTTGCAATTTCAGCTCGCATTCTTTGACCTAAAGAAAGTTTTCTAACTGGTTGCTTAATAAATTCTTTCAAATCAAATAATTCTGATAATTCGTTTATTCTTTTCTTTATTGCAACTTTATCCATATCATACATTGCACCAAACATTTCCATACTTTCTGTTAATGGTAAATTTGGTAATAATTGACTTCTTTGTCCAAATACAGTACCAATCTTAAAAGCAAGTTTATTTCTATCTTTAATTGGAGTTAAACCGCATATTTTGATATCACCTTTTGTTGGGTATAAAATACCTGTTAACATTTTTATAGTAGTTGATTTACCAGCACCATTTGGTCCAATAAATGCAACTGTTTCTCCTTCTTCAACATTAAAGGAAATATTATTAACGGCTTTTACAACTTTTTCTTGTTCATTAAATAAATTATATAAAAAACCTTTTTCTTCATTTCTAACTTTATATTTATAATCTTTTGAAAGATTTTTTACTTCAATAATATTCAATTCAATCACTTCCTATCTTTCGATTTAATTATATCATATTTTTCTATTTTCTTATAAACAATATAAAAAGCACAATACTTTTTATATTAAGTTATTGTGCTTTATTCTAATTTAATTGTCCTTTTCTTTGCTTTACTAATATAGGTCCTTTTTTCTTTGCCCATTTATAAGGACTACCTACACCATAATGTCTTGGATTACTATCATAACCTTTTGTATCAATAAATCCATAAAGATAAACCATATCATTACTATATCTAATCATTCCATTTTGTTTTAAATAATCAAATAATTCTTCATCTATATCATAATTACCAATTAATTCTAATGGATTTTTATATTTTTCTTTTGGCTTAACATCATAAGTATAACTTTTAAAATCATAAAAATTACCTTCTTCATCTACTTTATGTCCGTGTAATTCAAATCTTGGTTTCAGTTCAATATAATTATAATCTTGTAAGCCTAAAGTAGGACAATCTATTGTATTATCATCAAACACAATAAACTCAAAAGCGATATCACTTCTAGCAAAAGTTCCATCACCATATTTTCCAGATTTAGAAATAATACCAATAGCATTTGTTTCTCTAATCCATTTTTGAGGGGACATAGTAAATGCGTGTCTTCCTGCTTCATTTTTAAACTAGTCGAATTCGACCACTTTAAAATTTTCGTTATTTAATTCTTCCTATACACCTAGAAAAGAAATTGTTTCTTTATTTCTTAGCCAATTTTTAACTACATCTGCTGGTGCTTCATCATTTTGCATTTTTGCTAAATCTGTTAATGATATATAATTCGTATCCATCAACTCTAACTACATTAATTTTACTACCTCTAACATCCATTTCTGATTGAATTACACTATTTTTCATAAGTTTTTCCTTTCTGAATTAGTTAATCGTGTCTGACTAATTTATTAATTTTTCTCATCTAATATAATTTTATCATAAAATTATCGTTCTAAATCATCATCTTTACTACCAAATTCGTTTTGTATAACTTCTAGAGCATCATGTTTTCTTAAATTATGTTTATCAGCTTTTGATAATGCCCATTGATTTTGTATGGCGTTATTAAATAGAGAAGTAATTCATGTTTCAGTATTCTTTGCACTTCTGCTTGCTTTTTTTGATTTATTTTTATCATTACTTAAATGTAGTGAATCTGATAATTCTTCCATGTATAATTGCACTTCATTTCGTAATAATGCATAAAGCATTAAACCTACATAAGACTTTGATAAAATAGAAAGCACTGTTTTTTATTTTATCTATGTAAATTATTCTAAGTAATTGCATTACTATCATTTATCGAACGATAAAAGAAAAATATTGCCGAAAACATGATTAACATAGTTAAATCCGAAAACTTTTGAGAGTTTTTTTAGGAGTTTTTTAATATGATATATCAAAAAAGCCTTTATTTATAAGGCTTTTTACTTTATAATTGGTGCTTGTGGAGGGAATCGAACCCTCACAACATAAGTTACACGATTTTGAGTCGTGCGCGTCTACCAGTTCCGCCACACAAGCAACACAATTTAATTATAACATAGTTTTAATAATTTTGTTACATTAAATTGTAAAAGTTTTATATTAATTTATGAAATACATTATTTAAACTGACATTTAGTTAAATCAACTTCATCAATCATTTTTTGCAATAAATCGATTTTTTCCATAAAATACCTAATTTATAAATTTACAAACTTCATCAAAACTTTTTCTTGGTCTTTTTGGTGGTTGTTCATTCTTTACACCTAACGCTATAGCAGAAATCAATTCATAATTACAATCAACTAAGTTATTTATATATTCTTCTATTTTTTTTACATATCCTATCCATAAACTTCCAATATCATTACTTTCAGCTTCTAATAATATATTTTCAATACTTGAACCAATTGACATATGAGAATAATAATCATCTAAAGTATTATAAACCAAAATCAAAACTGGTGCTTCTTTAATTACATCTGATGTTTTGTTCTTTCCCATAACATTTTCTAATTCTAAAGATATTTTATTTTTAATTTCTTCATTTACAACAATATAATACCAAGGTTGTTTATTTTTAGCTGAAGGCGATAAAATACCACTTTCAATAATCTTAACAATCAAATCTTTACTTATTTTTTCATTTTTAAAGTTTCTTATACTTCGTCTATTTTCTATTTCTTTCATTTTATTCACCACCATAATTATACTATAAATTTAATCTTTTGTGTAATAATTGTAGGTTGTTATTATAATAATTGTTAAAGGAAGAGCTAATAATATGCCCATAAATCCAAATAAAACACTTCCTAATAATAAAGTTATTATAATAATTAAAGGGTGTAATTTATTGGTTTTTCCATATACTAAAGGATTAATTACATAACCATCTAAAATAGATAATACAAATACTGCTATAATTGTTTTTACAAACATTACTTTACCTAATGTAAGTGAAGTAAGTAAAGCTAATATGTGAACTATTAAACCACCAAATTGTGGAATTAAATTAGCTATACTTGCAAACATTCCTAGTAATAAAAACTGTGGATGTTTAATTATTAAATAAATGATATTATATTCAAAAAATGTTATAAACATAATAATTAATAAGCCTTTAAAATAATTGTTAATATTGAATTCTATTTTATAAAATAATTCTTTATTTTTTATTTTTTTTAATAGCCATGATTTAATTTGTTCCATATCTTTTAAAAAATAAACAATTGCTCCTAATGTTAAAATTATATTACTAATCAAATTATAAGAAAAGGTTATTCCAGATGATATATAAAGCCATATATTATCACTTATATTAGAAAGTAAAACATTTAATTGATTAGAATTAAATAAACCATTTAAATTTTTTACAATACTTAATAATTGAAATATCAATGTAGGAATCATCTTTACTATAACAATTCCTACAAACAAAATCAAACTAAATATAATTAAAAAAATAGCTAATCCTTTAGGTACTTTCGATTTTACTAATTTATTCAAAATTGGAAGCAACGCCAAAGCAATGATTAAGCCTAAAAAAATAGGAGCAAAAAAAGCTAAGTTTTTAAATAAACCTAGCCATAAATTTTTAGTTTGTTCCACTAAAAAGAAAATAACCATTATAATTAATATATTAATTAGTCTAAAGTCAATTTTCGTTTTAATTTTTTGTCCCGCTTTCTAACCAAATTGTAACAGGACCATCGTTAGTAATAGAAACTTTCATGTCAGCCCCAAATTCACCTGTTTCAACATGAATTTGTTCTTTTAACTTTTTGTTAAATAGTTCATACATTTCAATCGCTTCATCTGACTTCATCGCTTTTATATAACTTGGTCTATTACCCTTACTAGCATCAGCATACAAAGTAAATTGTGATATACTTAATATACTTCCACCAGCATCTAATATACTCTTATTCATTATATTGTTTTCATCGTCAAATATTCTTAAGTTTAAAACTTTCTTGACTAAATATTCAATGTCAGATAAATCATCACCATCAGTAAATCCAACAAATAAAACTAAACCTTTATCAATACTTCCTATTACTTTACCATTAACTTCTACTTTTGAATTTAAACTTCTTTGCACTAATACTCTCATTTTATCAACCTTTCAACACTAAGCATATTTGGTATACTTTCCAAATCGTTTATAAATTTATTTAATTGTTCTAAATTATCAACTGATATAGTTAGTTCACAAGTATAACATTCATTATTTTTAATATTATTTATACTTTCAACTACAACATTACGATTAGTTGTTTTAGCAATAATATCAAATAACATATTTTTGCTATCTAATGATTTTAAAAGTAAGGTTGTTGGATATTTCTTACTTGTATTACTATTCCACCTAACAGAAATAAATCTTTCTTGTAATTCACTAACATTAGGACAATTTATTCTATGAATTGTTATTCCATATCCTTTAGTAATATAACCTATTATTTCATCATCTTTAATTGGTTTACAACAAGACGCAATATTTACTTTTATATCATCAATTCCTTCAACGATAATGTCATTTTTAGCTATTTCTCTACTTACTTCTTTATTTTGTGTTTTTTTAATAAGCAATTCTTCTTTTGTTGTATTTTCTCCAGTTATTAAATTAACTATTTGACTCGGCGTATATTTATTATTACCAACATTAATATACAAATCGTTTAAATCACTGCATTTAAATTCTTGTAATATTTTATTAAGATTTTCATTAAAAACACTATTTGATAATTTTCTTTTTCTTAATTCTTTTGATATTAAATCTTCGCCTCTATTGACATAATCTTCTTTTTCATTTTTATTGAAAAAACTTCTTATTTTGTTTTTAGCATGAGTTGTTTTCGCTATATTTAACCATTCTCGACTAGGTCCAGGTGAATTTTTATTAGTATTTATTTTTACAATATCATCATCTTTTAACTTATAATCTAGAGGAACTATGTTATTGTTTACAATAGCGCCAACCATAGTATCGCCTACTCTTGTATGAACTCTATATGCAAAATCTATAGGAGTCGAACCATTTGGAAGTTCTAATACATCTCCTTGAGGAGTAAAAACATAAATAGTATCTTTTAAAACATCTTCTTTGACAGAATCAACGAATTCTTGGTCATTAGTTCCTTCATGTTTTAGTTCCATAATAAGTCTAAAAAATTGTAATTTTTGTTCCATCTCACTTTGTAAATTTGCTTTTTTCTTTTCTTTATATGACCAGTGAGAAGCAATTCCGTTTTCAGCTATTTTATCCATTTCATAAGTTCTTATTTGAATTTCAAATATTTCACCATTATTACCAAAAACACTTGTATGTAATGATTGATACATATTAGTTTTAGGCATAGCAATATAATCTTTAAATCTTTTAGGGATTGGTTTAAATTTAGAATGAATTATTCCTAATACTTGATAACATTCTTCTTCAGTTTTTACAAAAACCCTTAACGCTAGAAAATCATATATATCATTAAAACTTCTTCCAGTATCTAATTTTTTGTAAATACTATAAATACTTTTTGAACGGCCTTTAATTTCATGTTTAATGTTGTGACTATTTAATAATTTAGAAACCGTATTTTTCATCTCGTTAACGGCTTCATCTCTTTCACTTTTTTTCTTGTTTAATTTTTCGACAATTTGAAAATAAACATCCGGTTTAGAATATCTTAAACATAAATCTTCTAGTTCACTTTTAATTGAGTTCATTCCGAGTCGGTGGGCAATTGGAATAAATATATCTAGTGTTTCTTTTGCATTTTCTTTTTGCTTTTTTTCAGGTAATGCCCATAGCGTTCGCATATTATGAAGTCTATCAGCTAATTTTAAGATAATAACCCTAACATCTTCAGTTAAACCAACTAATATCTTTCTTTGATTTGCAATTGTTGCTTCACTATCACAGCTGAAATTAAGTTTATTAATTTTGGTTAAACTTTCAACTAAATAAGCAACTTCTCCCCCAAATAATTCTTCTATTTCTTCTTTAGTAACATCACAATCTTCAATTGTATCATGAAGTAATGCGCTGCAAATAGTTTTATAATCAGCATTGATTCCTGCTAATATATAAGCAACATTTAAAGGGTGAATGATATAATCCTCACCACTTTTTCTTTTTTGACCGAAATGTTTTTCATAAGCATACATATATGCCTTTTTAATTAATTCTAATTCCTTTTTGTTTTTTATATATTTTTTTAACCTTGTTAATAATTCTTCAAAGGTTAAAATATCTTCTTTATACACATAAATCACTCTCCAAAGTATATTGTTCGCTTGCTTAAATTTAGTTTGTGCTTTAAATAGTCATCGATTACTTCATCAGGAACTTCTAATACATCACTTACCATATCATAAAGTGATAGATTAGTATCATTTTTCCATTTAACTTCTTTTAAATAATTCCATATATCTTCTAATTTAATATAATTATATCCGTTTCTTTTCATTTCACTTTGTTTACATCTTAATGCTGGCTTAATTCTTTCATATAATTCTTCTAAACTATTAAATTCCATTCAAAAACACCTTGTCTTTCACATACTATTATATAAGAAAACAAAATATTTTTAAAGGTGATTTATGAAAAAAAATAAATTTGTTACATCTACTATTATATTAATAATCGGTGGGTTAGTAACTAAAATACTTAGTATGTTTATAAGAATTATTATGACTAGATATGTTGGTAGTTATGGAATCGGTATTTATATGTTATTGGTACCAACTTTTTCTCTTTTAATATCACTTTGCACTTTAGGTATGCCAACTGCCATATCAAAACTTGTTTCTGAAGATAAGAAAAATAACAAAAAAATAGTATTAAATGCTTCGACATTAATTTTATTAATCGATATTATAATAATTGCTTTAGTATATATAAGTTCTGATTTTATAGCAAATAACTTACTTCATGAACCTAAAACTTATTATGGAATTCTTGCAATGGGAATAGTATTACCTTTTATTAGTATTTCAAGTATTTTAAGAGGATATTTTTTTGGAAAACAAAGAATGCTTCCTCATGTTATAACAAATATTGTTGAAGATATTGTAAGACTTATTTCAATTGTTTTATTTGTTCCATTTTGTTTAAGTAAAGGAATTGAATTTGCTGTTGCTTTTTTAATTTTATCTAATGTATTTAGTGAATTATCTAGTATTATTATATTTTTAATTTTATTACCTAAAAAAATAAATAAAAACGATATAAAACCAAATAAAAGTTATATAAAAGATATACTAGATATATCTCTTCCCTCAACAGGTTCAAGACTAATTGGAAATATTGGCTCTTTTTTTGAACCTATTATTTTAACTTTCGTTTTACTTAAAGTTGGCTATTCTAATGAATTTATAGTTAATGAATATGGTATTTTAAATGGATTTGTTATGCCGTTAATATTACTTCCTTCATTTTTTACGATGGCTATTTCACAAGCATTATTACCAGTTGTTAGTAAAGGTTATTCTAATAATAATAAAAGGTATGTTTCTAAAAAGATAAAACAAGCTATATTTTTTAGTTTATTAATTGGTATCCCTTGCACTTTGATTTTTATCTTTATTCCAGATATTCCTTTAAAACTAATATATGATACTAATTTAGGTATTCCTTATATTAAAGTTTTATCAATAGTATGCCTACTTCACTACATTCAAGCACCTTTAACTAGTTCTCTTCAAGCAATGGGATTAGCACGTTGCGCTATGAGGGGAACATTAATTGGAATGATTTTACGAACTATAACTTTGTTTTTGCTTAGTTTTCTTAAAATTGGACTATGGGGATTAGTTATATCTACATCAATTAACATTATTTATGTTACAGTTCATCATATTATTGCAGTCAAAAAAACACTAAAAAATTCAAGAAATTAATCTTGAATTTTTAAAAATAATTCAATTTTTACTAAAATCCTGCTTCTACAACTATCGGATATGACTTACCACTAACTTTAAGACTATTCATCGTATGTCTTATCGTACATGTACCTCTATTACAAGCAACTCCCATATACCATGTTGGTCTAAGTTCATCAACCGTCAATGTAACGTTTTGACTATCCGCTGAAGCATTATTATCAATATCAGATAACCATATTGCAGTTCCACTACTATAACCAACATTATTAGTTCTTGTTAAAATATAATTCCTATCTTTTTCGTAGTAACCACTATCCCAATAAGAGCCATCAGTTATTAATGTATAAAAATCGTATTTCAAAGTACACATATAATTTTTATTAGTACTAGTAGATAATAGATAATTTGAACCTACCGTATATTTACAACCATATGTAGTATTACTATAATCATTGTCATAAGAACGATAATCACCATAAATACCAAAATAATGAGTTGGATTAGACCAATTAATATCAGATATGTCATAAATATCATAGTAACTTGCTACCACATAATATTTAACAACTTGATCAGGATAGATATAGGTATTAATTCCTATATTAGTCGTTGCTGTAACACTATCTTCTGTATACGATATATCGATTATATTTTTTTTATCATTTCTTTCGGGGTAAAGATAATTGAGGCCATAACCACCATCTCTTTTATTACCTCTAGAATCACTTTCTCTAGTCTCCATGCTTAAAGTATAGTTGGTTACTGCTCTAGTTGTACCATCCTTATATGTTGCTGTAACTACCATTCCTGTTTTATCAAATGCATCGCCTAATCTATATTCCATTTTATTAGGATTTTTGGTGACTGCTATGCTTACTAATGGATTTTTAACTATTATTGATGCTGATGCTGTCAATCCATTTCCTCCAGTTGCTGTACATTTTAGTGGATTGTTTACTCCTTTTATATTTGATGTTTTAGCTACATTACATTTAATACTTCCCCCACTCGTCGAATAATTAATTATAAACAAATCCGATACATTTACTTCACTTATGCTTCCTATTGTTACAGTTGAATATTTAGGAGTTATGGTAGGTGCGTTTTTATCTACTTTAAATGTGTATGTTTTTGCTGTACTATTTCCTGCTTTATCTTTTGTTGTCACTACCACATTTGTTCCTTTTGTATTTGTTGTTATGCTACTTATACTACTTGTTGTACTACCATGTCCACTTAATGCATCACTTCCATTTTTTACACTAAACACTACATTACTTGTGTACCAACCATTTGTGCCTAAAGTCCCACTTGCTACTACTAACTCCCCTACTATTGGATTGGTTTTATCGATTCTAATTGGAGTAGATGTTGTACTACAGTTTCCAGCATAATCACACACTTTGTTATAACCCGTTCTATTTCCTTCACCACTCCACGTATCTTTAAATGTTGTTGTACTTGTATTAGAATAGTTATGCCAATTAGTATTATCATCTGACCACGCTAATGATGATGGTACTATTCCTGATATATTATCAGAAAAATTACTTGTTATTTCTATATTTTTATTTGTCCAATTACCATTAGTCGGATTAACCATTTCTATTGTAGGTGCTGTTTTGTCCATTTTAATTATATATTCTTTAGTTGTAGTATTACCAGCATTATCTTTGGTTGTTAATATTACTTTCGTTCCTTTAGTATCTTTGGTTATACTTGTAATACTTGATGTAGTAGAAGCGTGTCCTGACATACTATCACTACCATCCTTAACACTAAATACTACATCACTTTTATACCAATCATTATTTCCTTTAGTTCCACTTATTGTTAGTGTTCCTAGTATTGGTTTGGTTTTATCTATTTTTACAGCATAACTAACACTACTTATGTTTCCAGCTTTATCTTTTGCAGTTAAAGTATATGTTGTTCCTTTAGTATCTTTTGTTATTGATGTTTCACTTGGACTTAATATATTATTATCTATTCCACTTAAAGCATCAGTTGATTCTGTTACATTAACAGTTACGTCTGATACAAACCAATTATTTAAACCTTGTTTTCCACTAAATACAATACTCCCAATAACTGGTTTCGTTTTATCTAATTTATATTTTTCACAAATCGATTCTGTTTCTCCTGATTTATTCGTTCCGTAAGCACAAACGTATTTTATTCCTTCTTCATTAAATGCTATAGTCTTATTTACATCAGTTACCATTATATTTGGTTCACATTTTTTGTTATCTATACAATAATAATAGTTTTCTAAATATTCTCCACTTAGAGAAACATAAAAATCTTTGTTTCTCCATCCGTGTTCATTCTCACTGCTACTTGCTTTTAATGACAATAATTTTGGTACTATAAACTCTTCGCAATTTTCAACATAATTATATTCGTATTGTTTAATATTTTTTCTCCATGTTATGAAAATGCATCCTGTAAGTGGTTCGTTATTAATTGGATTAATCAATTCATTTTCTTCTATAAATCCGCTTCCAACTATATCATTTATTGGTAGAGCATAGGCGTTATCTTTCAATTTGCCTTCATTTTCAATTAGCCAGTTAGAAGCAGCAACCTCTATTACATCTAATTGTTTTTCATATGCTTTTGTTTTATTATTTGCTAATAATTTGCCAATTGTAGGATATACTATTAAAGCTATTATCGCCAAAACTACCAACGTAGCAAGCAATTCAATTAACGTGAATCCCATCTTAAAATTAAAACCGCAAAAAAGGCATTTGTGGTTTTTTGAAATCATTTTATTATCTTTTGTATTAGAACTACCAAACATACCAAAACACACTCCCAACACATATTTACATAATTATATAATATTTAACACAAATTTTCAATACACAAGCTCTTTTATTTCATAATAAAATATGTTTTTAGATATTACTAAACTTGTACAAGAAGTTTAACTTATTTTGCATGACAATTTTTATTACATTTCAATTTCATATTGATATGTTAATTCAGACATAATAAAAACCTCGTTTCTATTTTCAAGAAACGAGATTCATATTATTGTCCTGCATTTTCAGTTTTAGAAACACATGCATCATATGTGCTTTGGCCACTAGCAGATAATTCAGCACACTCTCCTCCTGACCAAACACCTCCGGCACTATTACAACAAGCTTGTTTACTTGTACTTGTCATCGCATTTCTTACAAGTGGAATAGCTATAGCTGCGATAACTCCAATTAGAATGATTGTAATAACTGTCATATTTGCTTCTCCAGCAGCTTCTTTCATCTAATCACCACCTTCTCGTATATCTTTATTATAACACAATTTTAACAATTTTTACATTTTTTTATTTTTTTTTGTAAAATCATTGTTAATAATTCATCATCATCATCATTGATAACAACATTAATAGTAGTATACCACCACCAGTTACAAATAACATAATCATGGTTTTCTTTTCCATTCTTTCAAGTCTTTCAGCGTATTTTTGTTCACGAGATTTGTTTTGTAAGTTAGATACAGTTCTTGAAAACATCATTAATTGTTCTTGTTTGTTTTCTTGACTTCCCAACCCTAGTCTGTATAACAATCTCATCATACGCATTGAATCCCTAACTGGATATTCTTTAGCAAAATCCATATATGGGTCAACCGTCGAATCTCCAGCTTCTATTCTGTCAACCAATTTTCTTAAGCCTGGTTTAAAAACATCAGGTGCTGTTTCAATTGAACGAGATAGTGCAACTGGAACAGTATAGTGTTGAACTAAAATTTCCAAACTTTTTAAATAGTAAGGTAACATTAAATTAATATTATATAAATTCTTTTTGTAATAAGATTTTAAACTTGTATATGAAGATTTAAATACAACATATCCTACTATTACAGAAACTAAAATATAGATAAATTTCAAATCTTTAATAAAGTAGAATAACATTAATACAATTACCAATAAACCGTTTCTAACTCTTATTCCAAATAATTTGTTAATATCAACTTTATCAATTCCACCATATTTTACACTAACTAAAAATTCATAATCACTTTCTTTAAGAAATCCAAATATAGGTTGAGTTTCTTTAATAAAGCCTTGAGTATCAATATAGTTATTATAAAACATTATAAACAATAAAATTATACCGATTGCTAAAAATAACATTACTCAGCCCCCACATTCTCATTATAGAATTTTTCTCCATTAAGGATAAAATATGTATTAATAATTATAATTCCGTGTAGTAATAATTGAACATACCAAATTTTAAGCATTTCAAGATATGTTTCAGTTCCAAGTAAGAACTGAACTAACATAATCATTAAATATAATACAACACCAAATTGTAAGAATTTTTTATGGAATGTTGCTCTATCGATTCTATCTCTATAAACGCCTTCAACTAACATATCAATATCAAGTGACATATTTTCTAACGAACCAGATGCATCTCTTGCACCTTCATTAGTAATTTGGGTAAATAGTTGGTGCATATTTCTAACTATGTAATAATCATATCTACTATTCATATAATCAACTGATTCAGTAATTGTACCATTTTTATATGCCAAATCAATCATCATCTTAACATCGCTTCTAACTGGGTCTTCTAATACACCAGATTCATAAACACCTTCTAAGGCTTTAACAAAACTTTGAGTTGTTGCAAATTCCATTATAGTGTTGGTAGTATAAACTTGAATTTGTTCAAATATAAATTCACTATATAATCTTTTACATCTTAAATAAGCTAAGTAAGGAATAATTGCTACCGCAACTGCTATATATACAATACACCAAACTAAGTTATAAAAGTATAAATATGATACAACTGCCGCACCTACGGAAAAAGCTATTATTTGAACTGCATATTGTCTAGGTGTATATTCTTGTCCTAGTTCTTTAACTTTTTCCCTTACCATTTTAAAAGAATAAGGAGCAAATTTTTCATATATAAGTCCTACATTTCTACTTATATACTTATATACATTTTCACCACTATTTTTTCTATATACAATGATAAAAATTAGTATAAAGGCTATTGCTATAAAAATAAACTCATTCATTTTTTACTCCTCCTTAATCTTCTTTAATATCATAAGCTGGATTAATAAACCCTTCTGGTAGAGTAACACCTTGTCCTTCAATATAATCGATTAAATATTTTGTTGGATTATGTCTTATTACTTTACCAGTTGGCGCTTTTTGATAAATAACATTGTATCTTGAGTTATTGTCTTCATCGACATAAAACTCTGTAACTTCTCCTATTTCACGAACAAACCTTTTTGTTACTTTATCTTGATAACCTCTTACTAATACTCCTAATTGAACATATCTATGAATTGTTTTTAAGAATTGCTCAACATCTTGGCTAGTTTCAAGCAAACTATACATACGAGTAGGTATAGCGGATGCTTTGTCAGCATGGATTGTAGATAAAATATAGTGTCCTGATGAAATTGAGTTACGAACTGCCGTTACTGCTTCAGCGCTACGAACTTCGGATAATAATATCCATTTAGGGTTTTGACGCATACAAGTAACTAATACTTCTGAGTATGAAGCAACATTATTTGTTTTCATTGCAACAATATCTCTATGAGGAAATATTCTATCTAAATGGAGTTCCAAAGTATCTTCAATTGTAATTATTTTTTCATTTTCTTTTGTTTTAGATGCCAAATATTTAACAAACTCCGTTTTACCACTACCAGTCTCACCACAAACAATTATATTACAATGTCCTAAAACACATTGAACTAAAAAATCATGAACATCTAAAGTAATATACTTTTCAGCAATTATTTTTTCTTTTTCAAGTCTTATTTTAGCTGGTGTTTTACGGATAACACATGCAATACCATTTGTAGCAATTGATTCGTGAACGAAATTCATACGAAGTTCTGGACTTTCTGAATCCAAGAATGGGTGAGCCATATTAAATGTTTTCCCCATAACGTTTGAGCATTGGAAAGCAAGTTTTTCCATCATGGCATTATTTACTTCAGGATTTTCAACCCTAAAGATACCACGAGATAATGTTTTTAACCATATTTGACCATTGTTACTGTATGAAATATCAGTGACATCATCACTATTTAAATATGGTAATAGTGGTCCAAAATCAATTTGCGAAAATAACGTTTCGTGCATTATTGTGCTCCATTATTTTGTTGACTATTTTGATTTTCTTGTTGTTCTTGTTGATTTTTTTCAATTTCGTCTTGAACTTGATCTTGGAATTCATCTTCACTTATATAACCGATACTTAATGAATCGATTAATTCAACTAATTCTTCTCTATCAACTTTAGTATTACCTGTTAATTGAACATTACCACCATAAGGAACTGGGAATAGTTCAACTCCTTTTGATTTTAAGTATTCAGCTCTTTTTAATAATACGTAAGTTTCATTATTAACACCAAATAATAGTGTTGATGGAGTTCTATTGGCTGTTGTATCTTCAAATACATTGTTACCTGCATTATCTTTAACAGCTAATACTTTAACATCCTCTAATAATCTACCTACAATAATTTGTCCATTTTCATCAGTTGCTTTCATATAAACATCGATAATGTTACCTGGAAAAATTGAATTTCCATAAGTTGATTGGCTAGTAACAGATAATGCATATGGTGTTTGTCCAACTGGAACTTCAACAAATGCTGAATCTGGTAAATCTTCTTTTTCAACTAATACATCTGAATAAAACATGCTTCCTTTTGGAATTACTGTATTAACAGCTGTATACTTGTCTACAATACTACCTGTACCCTTCAATACGTTATCTGATACCATTGACTTTGGCACACTTATAAATGTAACCATTTCATCTGTAATTAAAGTTCTTGGTTGAATTGTTTGTGTAGCAACTGGAATTCTAACTGGATTTGTTTGTTCTTTAATAGTTCTATTATAACCAAAATATAATAAACCTAATATTAATATTACTCCTAATACTGTAACGACATTTTTGTTTTTAAAAAATCTTTTAATTGAAACTAAAACATTATTCATAAAATCATCCCTTTCTTATTCTAATATGGTATTTCAAATATTGCATTTAATTTGTTTTCAATAGTGAATTCCATTTTTTCTCCAGTTAAACCAGTATCCTTTCCACTTTTAACTACCAAGGTAACTTTAGGTGGTTCTTCATTGACATCATAAATATCAATTTGATAATTATCAGATAAAGTTGCACTCTCAGCAAATCTTCTTAAGAAATTTTCAACAAATTTCTCTCTATCGATTCTAACTTCTCCTTTTTCTCTATATAAACCTAAATCTAATGCATCATGCATAGCAGCTTCGGTTGCTTCTTTTAACAAATGGTAGTTATGTTCATCAACATTAGTTACCGATTGAAAAAAGTATATAAAGAATATTGCTACAAGTCCAAGTCCTACGACCATAGCGCCCCAAAACGATTCTTTCATTGGTACCTCCTACTTATATATATTACTTTTCTTATTCTTAACAATTATTACTGTAACAATAATACCAACTATTAATATTATAAAAATATAATAATAACTTGTTAAAAACTCTATTACATTAGTCAAAAGAGAAATATGTTTTTTAGTTTCCTCTTTTATTTCATCTTCTTTTGGTTTTTCTAATGTTTTTTTATATTCGTTTACTTTTTCAATAAAAGCTGTTCTACTTAAACCATGATTACTCCATTTTTGACACAAATTATAATTTTGGACATCTTCGCAAACTTTTTCTTTGTAATAAGGATTATATATTGGTAGTGTTACTACATAAGTATATAACACTTTATCACAAAATTCAACATCTGAATAAAATTCAAATTTAACTTTTTGTCCACTTTTGTAACCCGTCAAATTTATTTCATTTTTTGTATAATTGTAAATCTTATCATCTGTTCTATCCATGAAATACAAATCCTTATTTAAATTAATTAAGTTAAAAGTAAAAGTTTTATTACTCTCATTGAAATCATAACTTATATTTACATTAGTAGCTAAGCTTTTTAATCTTGCTTGTTCTTGATAAGTACAATAGAAAGCATTAACTTTTGTATAAGGAAGACAAAGTAATACAAGTAATAATAATATTTTTTTCATATTTAACTCCCTTCAATTATAGCATATTTTTTTATTATTTTAAAGTATATTCGTAAGTTTGATTTCTAATTTTAATAATTAAAGATATCTTTGAAGCATTTTGTAATTCTTTTAATACTTCTATATAGTATGTATCCATCTCTTTAGCTTTATTACTAGTAACTTCCTTAAATTTAACATTTTGAGTTTTAACCTCATTATTTATTTCATATTTTAAATAACCGAACTTATCAATTAAATCATAAATATCATATACACCTTCGATATTTACTTCATCACTCAAATTATAAGTTCCTTTTAATTTTAATAAAACTTTATCATAATTGCTTACTATACTAGGTTTTACATATTCATATGATTTAGTACATTCCTTTTTATAACAATAGTTATATTCTAATTTAAACGAAGGTTTAATTTCATAAGAATCAATTTTAATTTTATAATTTTTAAAAGGTAAGTCTTCAAAACTAATTTCTTCACCTAATTCATAAGTTTTTTTATCTTTTTCTTTATCTAAATCAATATATCTTATTTTAACTTCATCTTTAAAGAATTTTTCTTTTGAATTTACTTTATTAACATAATTAAACAATATTTCTTCATCAGTTAGTAAAGTAGGAATTTTATATATTAAAGTTTTATAAGTATATTCTTCACCTATATTTTCATTTTTATAAATATTACCAAAATCAAATAAATATTCTTCATAATTTAAAGTTGGCGTGTATGAATAAGAACCTATAACGATTTTTGATGTTGCAAATGGAAGAGTATTTTGATATTTACTTAAATTAAGTACTTTAATTTGTAAAACTAGAAAAGAAAAATCTTTTTCTATTTCTTGTCCTTTATAATCATATCTAGTTAAATAACTATTTTCAATTGATAAACTTAGACCATTTCCTCTAAATAATTCGCCTTGATTTAAAACCCTAGGTCTTGTACTTATATAATAATAAGTTAAACCTCCTGTTACTAATAATATAAATACTGTAACTACTATAAATGCTAATTTATTTTCTTTGAAAATATATTTTAACTTCCTAATTTGATATTTTAATTTTCTTTTTGTTTTATTTCTATCAACTGAAAAGTCAACTTCAAATTCTTCTCTATCACTTTCATCTATTTCTAAATCTTGTAAATCTTGTCCGAAATCAAATTTCTTAACATCAAAGCCTGTTCCTCTAATTCCAATAATAATAGAACTTATTATTTGCATTACAAAACTAACCAAAGTTAAATCTCTTACTATTCTGATTGCTCTTATATCTAACAAGGATATTTGCATATCATATAGTGTAGATTGACATACTTGTGAAATAATTATTACATATATAAATATTAATATATTTATTATATAAAATGTAAATGGTTTTTCTTTTACAATCATTATAACCATTATTGTAATTGTTAATATAATTATTAGAATTGGCCCAAATGTCATAAAACCTGTATATAATGACCCAACTAGATCTTGTCCAATAACATTAACTGTTTTATAAATATAATCACTGAAAAAAGTATATAATTTATGTGTTTGTACTGTTGAATAAATACATAAAACTGCTAATATTAAGTGTATTAACTTAAAATGTTTTATAAAAAAGGCATACGGCTTTCTTAATACCATCTAAACCACTCCTTATTCTCATTTAATTATACAATAAATGTTTATTTTTAGCAATATTAAAACTGATAAAATATTTTATCAGTTTGTATTTGTTATTGATCCGACAAGACAGCACGAGCGGTATCGTCGTAGTTGTCACGTCCATTTTGATTGCTGAAAACAAACACACCTGCAAGATTTCCAGTACCTATATTGCCTCCACGAGTGAACCAAAAGTAATTTATATCTGGTAAAATTGCATAATCATTGTACCATCCACCCTTATCGTTTCCAAAGATTGTTAAAGTCTCTTTTGTTGCATCTCCTAATTTTCCTCTTGCATGACTTGTATAAGATGTGTCGTATTTATAACTATCATAATATTTTGCATCTGGAGCAGTTGTGAATCCAGCATTACTTGAATAGAATGCGTTACTTGAGTTCTTCATGTTACCCATTACATATTCCCAAGCTCCACCTGACATATCATATACTCCATAGATATTTCCGGTTGTTGATTGTGCTACCTTTGTTTTATATGCATCACTTGTTCCACCACCAGTATAGAAGCTTGAATTATCATTAATCGCTATATCTGTTGTTCCTAGTCCATATTTACTTTGTTTTAAGTATGCTACTGCTC